>Ga0307991_1000289_pt1 | contig 37582 bp, 31 predicted proteins | sample EllFjometagen131_FD_203146 | JGI IMG/M metagenome (GOLD analysis project Ga0307991, IMG submission 203146) | Marine microbial communities from Ellis Fjord, Antarctic Ocean - #131 | ecosystem: Environmental > Aquatic > Marine > Unclassified | place: Southern Ocean | collected 2014-10-08 | reverse complement strand
GTATAGAGCAAAGAAAGAAGTTTTTTACAACAAAGAGTCATTGATTGATAAATTGGAAAAATCTAAAAATTTAGGGGAATCTGAATTTGATATTTTAGGATTTTTGTTTAACATAGATTTAAGCAGTAAAACAGATTTTTATATTGGAAATGTTGAGATTTTTGAAGAGATATTAAATAACAATTATAAATTTAATGGAAGTGATTTTTTAGATCATTTTAAGCATTTTTTTGAAAAATATATTGCAATGAAAATAGATTTAAAATTTGGTGAAAATAAAATTTTAGAATTAAGAAATAGTTTTCAATTAAGGAATATATCAAGATTTTTAGATAGTATTGTAAACGAAAAGGTTCAAAGTAAATTTAATGATATATTTATAGATGAGGATTCAATTTTGACCGAAGAGAAGGCTTTAGAAAATATAAAAATAGAAATAACATCGAGAATGCAGGATGAAGTGCAAGGGTCAAAAATAAAGAAAGATTTAGAAAATATTTTAGGGAAAGATTTAATAGTAAAAAATCCAAAAAAAGAAGAGATTAAAAAAATAAAAAAAGATTTAGAAAATTTAAAAAAAAGCTATAATTCAAAAGAAAAATATAACAGAAAATCAGTTAATAAAAAATTACAAGAAATAGTGAAAGAAGCTTTTTTGAATGAAGGAAATGAATAATGGACAACATCAGAGCCACAATAGAAATCCTCTTTAAAAAACAAAACCCAGAAAACATACTACACAAATACTATAATTCTTTAAAAAAAACAACTGTAGACAAAGACCTATTTTTAGCAACATACTCATACGAAAATCCAACAAGATACAACAAAGATGAAATAGAAAACATCTATAACTTACTAGATTCAAATTGGAAAAAATTAGAATATGTAAAAGAAAATAGTATTTTTAATGTACTTGTAAACTTCACAAAAGAAATATTAACAGAAAATAAAGGGATTCCATTATGTAAATATAAAGAATTACTTAGATGGAGAGAATTATCATACCTATTGGGCGAAGACTTATTAACAACAGCATATTTTGCTTATAAAGATTTTAGGATATCTTACGATAGAACAATTTTTGCGTGGAAACCAATAATATCAACAGATAATGTAAAATTAAAAGAGATACTCAAAAAAGGGGTTGCTGAAAACCACTTTCACTTAAAAGGCTCAGCACCACATTTTCAATTAGCTTGGATTTCATTAATGAATAATATCAAAGACAGAGATAAAGAATTTAAAAATATTGAAAAGGAAACTAGATTATCCCCAGATATAAATTATGGATTTAATAACTTTTCTTTAGAATTAAAAGCATTAGTCAAAAAAGCGACAATAATCAGATTATTTTTGTATAAAAAATTCATCTTAAAAGAAAAAATAGAAAAGCAAGAAGAATTTAAAATGAATTTTATTTTAAAATCTAAAAACAATTCAGAAATAAAACTCTTTATTGTTGATATTCAAAATAAAATAAACGAGATTAAATATTTAAATGGAAAAAAATTAAACGGAGAAACACCAGATTATATTATTCCAAAAAAGATTAGCTTGAATAATTATAATAAAGAATATCTAAAACATAATGCAAATATATTGCTATATGGAGAACGATTTTTCTTGTATACTATTTTTAAAACCTTTTTTGAAGGCAACAAAGATATAATAAAATATAAAAGGTTGTTTCATACCTATATATTGATAAAAGAAAGATTTAGAGATGAATTAATTCAAATAAATAAAAGAGTGGGATTTGCTAATTTTTCAAATTATCAGGATAGAAAATCAATATTCTTAGGAAAAGAGATTTATGAGAAAGCTGTTATAAATATGGCAATAAACTCTTCTATGCATGATCAACATATTGATTATTTGGAAGCCAGAATAGCACCTAAAAAAAATAGTGTCGAATTATACAAGACTATTAAAGAATTAGATAGGGATATAGAAACTAATATATTTTGCGATTTTAAAAATACAAAAAATATAAAGTTTTGGGAAAAAAATGAAGTGGATAAAAAATATTTTTATGTAATACACTTTATAAAAGAGCAAGAAAAATATGATCAAATAATGAAAATATCAAAAAAGGCTCCAATTGTATTGTACATCAAACCTTTAAATTATAAATTGAGGGAATCTTTAAAAAGAAAGGCAGATGCAATAATAAAGTTAAGAAAAAGCAGTGGAAAAACTAAAAATAGGATATACGGAATAGATGCGGCAAATTTTGAAATTGGATGTAGACCAGAAGTCTTTGCTCAATGCTTTCGATATTTGAGAAATTATAAAATCAAAAATAAATTTGAAGAATTTGGTGTAGAAGAAATTTTTAATCTTGGGATTACTTATCATGCTGGAGAAGATTTTTTGAGCTTAATTGATGGATTGAGGGCAATAGATGAAACGGTCAGATTTCTTGATTATGAACAAGGAGACAGATTGGGACACGCATTAGCATTGGGTATTGATGCACATAAATATTATAAAGATAAAAATTATATGTTGATTATTCCTAAGCAAATATACTTAGATAACATAGTGTGGATGATGGCAAAAATAAGAGAGCTGAATATTAGGGTTGATGAAAATATAAAAGAAGAATTATGCTCTGATTATTATAGATTAGTTTCTGAAATATATGAAAAAGAATATTCACATGAAAATTATTATAGAGCTTGGAAATTAAGGGGCGATGATCCCAATATTTATAAATATAAAGATAAAGGGGATAAAATCAAACCAAGCTTAACTTTTTGGGAAAAATGTTCTAGTGATGCCAAAAAAGAATTAGTTGAGATAAGAAAAAATAAAAATATAGTAGAAATTTATAGAAAATATCATTTTAGTAAAAATGTAAAAGAAAGAGGAGTAAAAAGTGAAGAAGTAAAAATAAATAAAAAGATGGGTAAAGTAGTAACAGAAATTCAATACGCTATTCAAAGAGAGTTATCAAATAAAAATATCTGTATTGAAGCAAATCCAAGTTCAAATTACGTTATCGGAAATTTTAAGCGATATGATGGACACCCAATAACTAAATTTTACAATATTGGGTTAAATGTGAGTGATGAGGAGAGTCAAAAAAGTTCCCAATTATCAGTTTCTATTAATACAGATGATCAAGGTGTTTTTGCTACATATTTGGAAAATGAATATGCTTTGATTACTTTGGCTATGGAAAAACTGTTAGATGAAAATGGAGAAAAGGTTAATAAACCTAATTTAGTTTATGATTGGATAGATAAAATCAGAGCTATGGGGTTGGAACAATCTTTTATGAGAAGAAATGAAAAATAATGAGAAGAAAATCGCAATTAAAGTTGCGATTTTTTTATTGGGAATGGTATAATAGGCAAAACCTTACTTTTTCAAAAACTACCCTCATCCCTTTTTAGCGGTTTCTCCCTGATAAGGAGAAACGATATTGGGGGGAAGGTTAAAAAAGTCTCCCCTTATCAGGGGGAGATTTAGAGGGGGCTTATTTAACTTAACAGCGTTGACCTGTAGGGCATTAAAAAAATTAAAAATAAGGAGAACTATCTAAATGAAAAAATCAAAAATTATAATTGTAATATTTTTATTAATTCAAATACTTTCTTTTGCCAAAAAAGAAAGCAGATTATTGGAATTTGAAGAACATATAAGCAAAATTGAAGAAGTTAAAGAAGAGGAAGTAAATTATACTCCTATTCTTACAGAAGATGAGGAGGAAGAAGACGAAACCTTTTTTGAATCAATTGCATCTTTTATGTCTAAACTTGTTTTACGAGTGATGCTAGAAACGGTAACTTTTCCATATTGGGCACCAATGACTTTTATAGAAATCGGTTCTATGGATAATGATTTAGATTCAGAAATTGAGCTATCAGATGAAGAGGGAATGGGGATTGAAATTCCATTAATAATTCATTCTTTTTGTTTTACTCTTGGAAAAGAAGGAAAAGGTTTTTTAGCAGATATTGAAAATGATAAAAGTATAAAGGCGAAATGGAATTCAAACATTCAAAACTCAATTGAAGTGAGATATCGTTTTATTGACAATCAAACCTACGGTTTGTTATATGAATTTGAAACTACAATAAAAAGATTAAATTTTAAATATTCATATACTGTGTTTATTGAAAACTCATCTGATTCTAAATATAATTTAGAATTTAATGAATTTATGATTAATTATATTTTTGCTAGAGATAATAATTTTGATTTTAAGACTGGATTTGGAAAAACGGAGATAAAAGGAAATAAAACTCAAGATGCATTAAAATTTAATTATAGCGTAAATTATTTCAAAAGACCTTATAGTGCTGATTTAGATTTTGGAATTATCTATACAAATCAAAGTATATTTGAATTAAAGCCAACAGTAGGATATTTTATAGGAAACTTAGAGATTAAAGGTGGTTATACAATTCAATCATCAGATAATTATAATCTTAATGGTGCTGAAATCGGATTAAAATATTGGTTTTAGTCTTTGAAATATTGATGTTTTAAGGATATTGTAAAAATTGTAAAAATTGTAAAAATTGTAAAAATGCTTGAAAAAAAGGAAAAAATATGATATATTTAAAAGTGAAAATAATACTTAGTAGAGAATTGATATTATTTAAAGGTATTAGAATTTCAAATTTATTTTTTGTGCACAGGAAATAAATTTGAAATAAAAAAATAAGAGGTATAATAATAATGAAAAAAATATATTTTTTTAGCATTTTAATAATATTGTTATCAGGATGTTTAAATAAAATAGGAGAAGAAGATTGTAATGAAAAAATTGAAAATAATGAAGTTGTAGAGGTGACAGATAAAAAGATAACAAAAGAGTTTTTGGATTTGATGGTAAAAAATTCAGAAAATATTTATTGTAATAATACGCAGGAAGAAATTGATAAGAATATAAGGGAAATAGCTCCATTATTTGCAGCAGCTCTTAATGTTGATCCAAATGTGAAATCTTCAATAAGTAGAGCAATTTCTAGTGCTTCATATAATATTAGTCAAGATGATGAAGTTTTTTATGAATTGATTAAAAATGATAAAAATATTTCTAAAGGAATAAATAAGGCGATTTCTTTAACGAATAAGACATCAACAGAAAAATTAAATGAACTTGCAGAAAATATTCCTTATTTTAGTGTATATATTTATAATTTGGAAAAAATATCAACTTCTTCAGATGAACTTTGGGTAATTCCAATTCAATATGCAAATGATGAAGAATCTCTTGATAAAATAATAGCTTATAATAAAAATGGAGAAACAAGAGAATTTTCTGCAGATGAAGCACCAGATTTTCCAGTTGTTGTGCTTGGAATTAGTGAAAGGATATCTACAATGTATAATGAATTATCTGATGATTTCAATCAAATCTCAAGAAAGAAATCACTAACTGATTGGGATGGTTCTATTGTACATGGAGTGAAATTATATGGGATAAAAATCGATAATGATATGGAACCTTGGTTTAAAGGTAGAGCTGAGTTTTATGCGGTATGGGCAATACAAGGAAGGGCTGTAAGACAAGATTATTCTAATGTAGATAGAAAGAATAGATGGTATGGAAAGAATGATTTAATATTTGATATTGATAATACACCACAACATCAATTTTATGCAGTAGAAGCTTGGGAAGAAGATGGAGGATCTCGACATACGACGTCAATAGATGCATCGTGGAATTATAAAAGTGTAGATGTTAAAATGCATGAAGAATATGAAATAAAAAGTCATGATGATCATTATGGTTCGACAAGTATTTATTTTGGACATCCAAAAAATTCTAATGGATATCAAGAATATTCAGCTGGTGGAGCACATTTTAGATTAGGGTATAATGAATACACGAAATAATTATATAAGGAGAATAAAATGAAAGTAAAAGTAATAATATTGATTATATTAATTTTAAATATAAATATTTATTCAAAAGAATCAAAATCTAAATTGATTTTAAGCTATTCACCAAGAATATTATTTATAAGTAATTTAATGAATGATTCAGATTTTGAGTATAGAGTGGATAAAGAAGAATTTGAAATGTTTAAAAAAAATGGGTGTCTTTACAAGAGTACAGACATAGCAGAATTATCTGGAATTTCTTTAGAAATAAAAAATGAAAGTAAGTTTTCAACTATTTTTTATTTCAATTTGTACGATGTAGGTAAATCTTTAGATTCAGAAGATTTAACAGTGGAAGCTTATGAAATAAAAGAAAGATTTTATTTAGGAGAAGAATCCAAAGGATCTTTTATTGGAGTTGGTATAGGAATGTATATGGTAAATCAAACTTTTGAAATTTTGGATACAGTTGAACCATATCCTAAATCTCATTATTTAACTTTAGATAAATGTTTCAATGACTTTTTAGTGGAAATTGGATATCAAAATAATCTTATTACAGATAATATATATTATGATTTTGGAGGTTTATGTTACTGCAAAAATAATACTTTCATATTAACAGCAAATATTGGATATAAACTATTTTAAAAAATTAATAGAGAAAAAGTTGTAAAGAAATTTACAGCTTTTTTTATTTGAAAAATAATGTTCAAAATATTGGGCGTAATAAATTACGCCCCTACAAAAACTTGATTTTGGTTATTAAAAAAAAGAAGATTTTATTTTATAAAAAATTTATAATCACAAAATATCATTTGATTAAGTAAAAGTTGCAAAGTAATTTGCAACTTTTTTGATATAAAAAAGGAAATTAATTTTAATAATGTATAGGTTTAAGTAAGCAAGATATTATTATATAAATAATGGGGATCTATAGTTTGGGATAATCAAAAAAGGGGGGAGTATAATGGAAATATTGTTAAATGAATTAAATGAAATTCAAGAAACAGAAGGTTATATTTCGGAAAAAGAAATGCTTAGAGTATCAAAAAAGTATGATATTCCAAAAGCAGAATTATATGGAATAATAACATTTTATTCAAGATTGTATACAGAGCCGACACCTAAATATATTATAAGGATTTGTAAATCAGTAAGTTGTGGTATGAATGGAAGTAAGAGAATAATAAAAACAATAGAAGAATATATTGGAAAAAATAAATTAGAAAATGAATTTTTGGTAGAAGAAGTGGAGTGTTTAGGTCATTGTGGAGAAGGACCAGTTATTAGTATCAATGATAAAATTTATGATAAAATGACAGATGAAAAAGTAGAGAATATATTAAAGAACTACAAAGAAGGTGAATTAAAATGAAAGAAAGAAAATACATAAAAGAATTATTAGAAAATAGTGAAAATTATGAATATAAAAACTTCAAAAAAGCTTTATCAAAAAAGAGAGGAGAATTATTAGAAGAAATAAAAAAATCAAATTTGAGAGGTAGAGGTGGAGCGGGATTTCCGACAGCTAAAAAATGGGAATTTGTAGAAAATAAAGAAAATGTAGTTTTGATATGCAATGGAGATGAAGGCGAGCCGGGAACATTTAAAGATAGATATATATTAGAAAATGGTATTTCAATATTTTTAGAAGGAGTTTTGATTTCATCGTATATTTTAAATGCAAAAGATATTTATATTTATATACGAGGTGAATACATAGAGGCGATTGAGAAATTAGAAAAAGAAATAATTAGAGCAAATGAAATATTTAAGATGTATGAGAAAAAAATTGAAGATTCTATAAATATTAAAATAGTAAAAGGTGCAGGTGCTTATGTATGCGGTGACGAAACTTCATTAATAAATTCTATAGAAGGAAAACGACCTATTTCAAGGATTAAACCGCCATATCCAGCTGAAAAAGGATTAAATGAAAAACCAACGATAGTAAATAATATTGAAACTTTAACAAATATTCCTTTAATAATACGTGATGGAGGAGAAGAATATTCAAAAATAGGTAGCAATAAGAGTAAAGGAACAAAATTAATTTCAATAAGTGGAAAAGTAAATAATCCCGGAGTTTATGAAGTTGAATTTGGAAGTGGAACATTAAAAGAAGTAATATTTGATTTGGCGGGTGGAATAAGGGACGATAAAAAATTGAAATTTGTTATTCCCGGGGGAATATCTACTAAGATATTAAAAAAAAATGAAATTGATATTTCTTTTGATTATGAGAGTTTAGAAAAAGCTGGAAGTTCTATTGGAAGTGGTGCAATTATAGTTGGGGATGAGAGTGTAGATATTTTGGGAGTAGCAAAAAATGCATCTGATTTTTACAAAAGTGAAACCTGTGGGACTTGTTTTCCTTGTAAAGAAGGAAATAGACAAGTGGATTATTTATTACAAAAGATAATAGATGGAAAAGGTAAAGAAGAATATTTGAAATTAATATCTGAAGTATCAAAAGTTACTAGATTAACGGCAAGGTGTGGATTGGGACAAACGGCAGGGACTTTAGTAACTTCAATTATTGAAAAATTTGGAGATGAAGTTAAGGAGTGGAAATTAAAATAAGGGATTGCATTTGAAAGTCTTAACTTGAGTTATTTAATAACTATAATTTTGTGGTAAATATAAATTATACGATATGAAAATACCTTTCTTTTTTACTTGATAAAAAAAGAAACAAAAAAATCAAGTACTGTTATTTCAAATCTTGATTTTCTAAGTTCATACACTGAAAAAACAGAAACTCGCTAACGCTCAAACAGTCTGTTTTTCTTAATCGTGTATTTCACTAAGAAAATCCTACGATTTAAAATAAATGTACAGAGAAAATCAAAAGAAAAAATCAAGTTCAAATTCAAAATTGTGAAACATTTGAGAAAAAATGGGCGTAATAAATTACGTTCCTACAAGAATGTGAAACATTAATTTTATACTAATGATAAATTTTAATGAGAAATACAAAGGAGGTAAAAAAAATGGTTAACATAAAAATAAATAATGAAAGTTTGAATTTAGAAGAAGGAATGACTATTTTAGAAGCAGCCAAAAAAGCAAACTATAAAATACCAACATTATGTTATCAAGAAAATTTATCAATATATGGAGGATGTCGACTGTGTGTAGTAGAAATCAAAGGACAAGAACAATTGCCAATATCGTGTGCTACTGAAATAAAAGAAGGAATGGAAATATATACACATTCAGAAAAAGTTAGAGAAGCAAGAAAAAATATTTTTCAGTTAATGATAGCCAATCACCCATTTGATTGTAATTTGAATTGTCTGACATGTCAAAAAAGTGATAATTGTGAATTGAAAGATTTGGCAAAGGAAATTGGAGTAAGTGAATTAAAGTATGAGAGCATAGAGAAAGGATGGAAAAAAGATACTGATTCATTTAGTATAGAAAAAGAATTGTCAAAATGTATTTCTTGTGGAAGATGTGTAAGAACTTGTCGCGAAATACAACATACAGGAGTATTGACAATGACAAATAGAGGCCCTGCGACAATAGTAAGCACTTTTTTGGATAAAGGATTGGACTATGTAGATTGTGTGAATTGTGGGCAATGTATACTGGCTTGTCCAACGGGGGCATTGCATGAAGTATATAGTATTAATCAAGTAATATCAGAAATAACTAATCCAAAAAAGCATGTAATTGTCCAAACAGCTCCAGCAGTTAGAGTGGCAATAGGCGAAGAATTTGGATTGGAACCGGGTATAAATATGGAGAAAAAAATGGTGACGGCATTGAGAAAAATGAATTTTGATAAAGTTTTTGATACAAATTTTACAGCTGATTTAACGATAATAGAAGAAGGTTATGAATTTATAGATAGATTAACCAATGGTGGAGTTTTACCTTTGATTACATCTTGTTCTCCGGGATGGGTAAAGTTTGGAGAACATAATTTCCCAGAGTTATTGGATAATATATCTACTTGCAAATCTCCTCAGCAAATGTTTGGAGCATTGTCAAAATCTTATTATGCTGAGAAAACAGGAATAGATCCTAAAAATATTGTTTCAGTATCAATTATGCCATGTACGGCAAAGAAATATGAAAAAAGTAGAGAAGAACAAAAAAATGATGGATATCAAAATGTAGATTATGTATTAACTACTAGAGAATTTGCTAAAATGATAAAATGGTATGGAATAGATTTTTTAAATTTGAAAGATAGCGAATATGATAAACCATTTGGTATTTCAACTGGAGCAGCAGCTATATTTGGAGCAAGCGGTGGAGTAATGGAAGCCGCATTAAGGACGGCATATGAAGTTATTACCAAAAAAGAATTGAAAAATATAAACTTTGAAGCAGTGCGTGGATTGGAAGGAATAAAGGAAGCGACAGTTGATATAGATGGAACAATAATAAATGTAGCAGTTGCAAATGGTTTAGAAAATGCGTACCAATTATTAAAAAATAAAGAAAAATATCATTTTATTGAAATAATGGCTTGTCCGGGAGGATGTTTAGGAGGGGGAGGACAACCAATATCACGCGATCCTAATGTTTTAGAAAAAAGGAAAGATGGACTTTACTCAATTGATCAAAAAAGGGAATATAGAAAATCACATGAAAATCCAGATATCAAAAAATTATATGATGAATTTTTAGAGAAACCATTAAGTGAAAAATCACATAAGTATTTACATACTCATTATCAAAAAAGGGATTAAAATAAATGTTTATACTGACTTAACAATACTAGAACTGTTTTTTTCTAATAAAGTGTGCTATAATTTATTAAAAAAAGAAGGAGATAGTTAATGAAAAAAACAGAAAAAAAATTTAATTTAGGAAATGTACTAGCGTTATCTGGAAGCCATATGTTGCACGATACCTTTACAGCTTTTTTGGCACCAATATTACCAATTTTAATCGAAAAATTCAAACTGACTTATTTTAGTGTATCTATGCTTAATATAATAAGGAAAATCCCATTATTATTAAGTCTTTTTTGGGGAATGTTAATAAACAAATTGCCACCAAGATATGTAAAAGGGTTGGTAATTGGGTTACCATTATTTTCTGGGATTTTGATGAGTAGCATTGGAATATTACCAACTTATATTAGCTTGATAATTATGCTTGTTGTAACTGGAATTAGTTCAGCTATTTTTCATATAATAGCTCCACCATTTGTAAGAGAGAGTAGTGGAGGTAATATTGGGAGAGGAATTAGTTTTTTTCAATTAGGAGGAGAAGGAGCTAGGTCATTAGGCCCAATTGTAATATTAACTGCTATTTCTATATGGGGAATAGAGGGAAGCTGGAGAGTAGTTTTTTTAAGTATGGGAATTTCAGTAATTTTATATCAAAAGTTAAAAAATATGGATTTGAATATAGCTAAATATCAAAAAAGTAAACATTCAACACCATCATTGGATATAATAAAAGCCCATTCTAAATTTATAATAAAATTAGGTGGAATAAAATTCTTTTTAGACATTGGAAATATAGTTTTAACCTTATTTTTGCCAGTTTATTTAAAAGAAGTAAAGGGAGTTTCATTTTGGCTTTCGGGTGGAGCATTAGCAATGTTACAATTTGCAGGAGCGATAGGAACTTTTGCGGGAGGTGTAATATCAGATAAAATAGGAAGAAAACGACTAATAGTGATATCAGTTGTAACAACATCTATTTTATTTATATTTTTATCAATACTTTCAAATTTTTATATGCTAATTGTAGTTATAATTTTGTTAGGCTTTTTTATTTATATGATAAGTCCGATTTTATTAACAATGATACAAGAAAAGAAATCATCTCATACAATAGTATTAAATAGTTATTATAAAACGATAACTTTTATAACTTATGTATTTGGAGCAATGTTAGTGGGAAAAAGTGCAGATGTTATTGGATTGGATAAAATTTATTTTATTGCAAGTGTTTTATTAATCTTAGCCTTGCCAATGATTTTCAAATTGGAAGAAGCTAAGTAAAATATAGTATACAAAAAAGATGACTTCTATTAGAGGTCATCTTTTTTGTATCCATTAGAATTATCTGTATATAGCATTTCAATATGTGGGATATTGTCTTCTAAATATTCATCGGAAACTTTAACAAATCCAAGTTGACCATAAAAATGAATCAAATGTGCTTGTGCAGAAATCCTAATTGAATTTTCATTTAAAACTTTTTTGATAAAATCAATTCCAGCATTCATTAGTTTACTTGATATTCCTTGAAAACGATAATTTTCATTTACTAAAACTCTTCCGATCGAAATTTCATCATATGAAATTCCTTTATCTAAAATCCTAATATATGCAACAATCTCATCATTTTTTTCATAATACATATGAAAAGCATTAAAATCTTTGTTATCACAATCTTGATAAACACAGTCTTGCTCTACGGCAAATACTTCAATTCTTGCTTTTAAAATCCTATAAAGTTCTTTTGTGTTAAGTTCTTCAAATCTCTTAAATATTAATTTCATTAAAAACAAACTCCTTTTTTGTTAAATATATTGTCATTATAGTAGCATTAAAACTCAAAAAAGGCAACTGATGATATTAGTATAGGACTCTTAAATATTAAGAAAAATTAAAAAATCTTTGACCACTATTTTAGCATTGAACAACTTTAGAGATTAGGGTATAAATACTGAAAAGATAACTTTTAAATATATTATGTATATGATATAATTTATTTAAAATAAAGTGAAATAATCTAAAATAAGGGAGTGGAAATGAAAATAAAAGAAATTATAATAATTATAATGTTAATAAGTTCTTCATTAGTATTTTCAAAAGAAATGAAAGTTATTGTAATGCAAATGGAAAATGCACCGATTTATATAGAAGGTGATAGAAGTAATGGAATAGTCAAAAAAGGAATTGTAATTGATCTGTTATCTGAATTCAAAAAAGAATATCCAAAATATGAATTTGTTTTCATAGGTTTACCCCAAAAAGGAGAAACACTATATCTTAATATCAGTAGAATGGATGTGATTATTCCAAATCCATTTCAAAAAGAAGGTAAATTTCCAAATTTCAGTTGGTCAGAATCTTTTGGAAAGTCAAAAATAGAATGGAAATTTCAAATAAATGAGAAAGAAAAAGAATTCAAAAAAGAATTAGATGGATTTATATTACAATCAAAAAAGGATGGATTATTAGAGAAAATAACGAATAAATATAAGTGACTTGATTATTGACAAAAAAGGTAAGAAATGATATTATATAATTAAAATAAAAGGATGGTGTTGTATGAAAATTAATGAAAATATTTTACAGGCAATAGGGAAAACTCCTTTAGTGAGGATAAATAAAATAAATGATTCTTTAGCTGAAATTTATGCAAAAATTGAGTCATTTAATCCAGGTGGGAGTGTTAAAGATAGAGCTGGTTTGGCTATGATAGAACAAGCAGAAAAAGAAGGTATTTTAAAAGAAGGCTCAATAATAATAGAACCAACAAGTGGAAACACAGGAGTAGCTCTAGCAATGGTATCAGCAGTAAAAGAATATAAGTTAATACTAACTATGCCAGATACAATGAGTGAAGAAAGAAGAAGCTTATTAAAAGCATATGGAGCGGAATTAATATTAACTCCGGGTAAAGAAGGAATGATAGGATCAATCAAAAAAGCTGAAGAATTATCAAAAAAGTATGATAATTCATTTATACCACAGCAATTTCAAAATTTAGCTAATCCCGAGATACATAGAAAGACTACAGCACAGGAAATTATGAATGATACAGATGGAGATGTTGATATATTTGTAGCAGGAGTAGGGACAGGTGGAACTATAACTGGAGTAGGTTCAGAATTAAGAAGAATGATTAAGAATATAAAAATTGTAGCAGTAGAACCAAAAGGATCAGCTGTACTTTCTGGAGAATCAGCAGGGCCTCATAAATTACAGGGAATAGGAGCTGGATTTATTCCTGATATTTTAGATAAAAAAATTTATGATGAAATTATACAGGTAGAAAGTGAAGAAGCTTTTGAAATGACAAAAAAGTTAGCACAAAAAGAAGGTATTTTGGTAGGAATATCATCTGGTGCAGCTATGAGTGTAGCTATTAGATTAGGAAAAAGAGAAGAAAATAGAGGTAAAAAAATAGTTGTTATTTTACCAGATACAGGAGAACGATATCTTTCTACAGGTATTTTTGGATAACAGGAGGTAAAAATGGATAAATGTAAAAATTGTGGAGGAGAATTGATAAAAAAGTACGATAATATCTATGTTTGTGATACTTGCAATAAAGAATATATTAAAAATAGATATTGTGAGAAATGTGGAGAAAAATTAGAATTAATAGCAGGTTGTGGAGCAGTTAATTTTTTCTGTAATAAATGTAATGAGTTGAAATCAAAAAAGAGCGGAATAGAAAAATTTGAATAGATAAAAATTAAATTGAGAGAGCAACTTTACTCTCGATTTTCTTTTTTGTATATGCTATAATGAAGGATACGACATAGAAAAACAAAATATGAAATTAAATTTGATAGTTCATATTGTTATTTGGTATATTGATAAAATCAAAGGTTTGTTTTATAACCACGAAAGTATAGTGATTAAGAAAGAGGAGGTAAAATGGAGAAAAAAACAGTAGTAGTTGGAATGAGTGGAGGGGTAGATAGTTCAGTAGCTGCATATTTACTAAAAGAGCAAGGTTATAATGTAATAGGACTTACAATGAAGCATTGGGAAGGAATGGAGAGTTTAGAGAATACTGAAAAAAAATGTTGTACTCTGGATAATGTCAATGATGCTAAGAGAGTTTGTGATGATTTAGAGATACCTCATTATGTAGTTAATTTCAAAAAAGACTTTAAAGATTTAGTTATAGATTATTTTGTAGATGAGTATCAAAAAGGAAATACTCCTAATCCTTGCGTTGTATGTAATAGATATATAAAAATGGGAAAATTAATTGATTTTGCAGAAGAGATTGGAGCAGATTATGTAGCGACAGGACACTATGCAATATTAAAAGATGGAATGTTATATAAAGGGTTAGATGAGAAAAAAGATCAAGCGTATTTTTTAGCACAAGTTAAAAAAGAATATATGAAAAAATTAATGTTTCCACTAGGGGAATATACTAAAGATAAAATTAGAGAAATGGCTGAAAGAATGAAAGTTAGAACATATGCCAAAAAAGATAGTCAAGAAATTTGTTTTATAGAAGATGATGATTACAAAAGATTTTTAACAGAAGTAACTAATGGGGATATAGAAAGAAAAGGAAATATTGTTCATATAAATGGAGAAATATTAGGCAAACATAACGGAACAGCTTTTTATACAATAGGACAAAGAAAAGGATTAGGAATATCATATCCAACTCCTCTATATGTACTAGGTATGGATACAAAAAAGAATGAAGTAATTGTAGGAGATAATGAGAAATTGTTTTCAGAAGAAATAACTTGTAAAGATATTAATCTTCTTGGTGTAGATACAATAGAAGAATTGGATAATATAGAGTGTTATATTAAATCAAGATCAAGAGATACATTACATAAAGCAAAGTTAAGTATAGTAAATGAAAACCAAATTAAAATAGTTTTAATAGATAACTTAGTTAGAGCAGTAACACCAGGACAGTTAGCAGTATTTTATGCAGAAGATGGGTTAGTATTAGGAAGTGGATTTATTTTTTAATTCTAATCGAACAATTTATCTAAAATAAAAGAATGATGGAGGGGATAATGTTAAAAGAAGCAATATATCATAAAATTAACTCAGATTACGTATATCCAATAGATGAGAAAAGAATAATGATAAAAATAAGAACCAAAAAAGATGATATTAAAAATATAAAATTAAATTTTATAGATAAATATTTCTATATTAGAAATAACAAAATAGAAATGAATATAAAAGATATGAAAAAAATAGCAACAGATGATATATTTGATTATTATGAAAATGTGGTTGAATTTGATGTTATTAGTTTGACCTATTATTTTGAAATGGAAGATATAAATGGAGATATTACATACTATGGAAACAATGAATTTCAAATAGAAAAGCCGAGTCGTTTAACTAAGATGTTTATTATGCCAACTATTGCCAAAAAAGATTTATTTATAGTACCAGAATGGACAAAAGATAGCATAGTATACCAGATCTTTCCTGAACGATTCAAAAAAGGTGGAGAAGATGAAAAAGAAGAATGGTATGGTAATGTAAAATATGATTCTTTTTTGGGCGGTAATATACAGGGGATTACTGAAAAACTAGATTATTTAGAAGAATTAGGAATAAATACAATTTACTTAAATCCAATATTTAAGTCAAGTAGCAATCATAAGTATAATACGGATGATTATTATAAAATAGATAAAAATTTTGGGACAAAGGCAGATTTTAAAGAGTTAGTAGAAAAATCACATAAAAAGAATATACGAATTGTTTTGGATGCTGTATTTAATCATAGTGGAATAAACTTTTTTGTATTTCAAGATGTATTAGAAAAAGGGGAAGATTCAAAATATGCTGATTGGTTTGAAATAGATGATCATCCAGTAAGGATAGAAGAGAATCCTAATTATAAGACGTTTGGGCATCATCCATATATGCCAAAACTAATGATGGAAAATGAAGAAAACATTAAATATTTTATAGATGTAGCAAAATATTGGGTAGAAGAATTTGATATTGATGGTTGGAGATTAGATGTAGCGGATGAAATTTCTCAAGAGTTTTGGAAGAGGATGAGAAGAGAGATAAGGGATATCAAAAAAGATGTTATGATAATAGGAGAAATTTGGTATGATTCTTCGGTTTGGTTGCAGGGAGATCAATTTGATTCTGTTATGAATTATATGTTTTATGATGCTGTAGAAGGATTTATAGCTAAAGATGAATTAAATGTAACTGAATTTAGTCAAAGTTTAGGAAAAATTAGGGGATTATATAAAATACAAGCATACAATGCAATGTGGAATTTAATAGATAGTCATGACACATCTAGATTTTTACATAGAGCAAAAGAAAGTATAGAAAAATTAAAACTAGCAAGTTTATTTCAGATGACATATACGGGGATTCCCACAGTTTATTATGGTGATGAATTAGGAATGAGTGGAGGAGATGATCCACACTGTAGAAAAGGTATGATTTGGGATAAAGAGAAACAGAATAAACAATTACTAGAATATTACAAGAAAATAATAAAAATAAGAAACTCCAAAAAATCTCTAAGATATGGAGACTTTACTGAAACAATAAAAGATAATGAGAAAAGTCTATATGGATACATTAGAAGATATGAAGATGAAGAAGTTTATATCTATTTGAATAATGGAATCAAAAAAGTGGAAATTGAAATTGAAACTGAAATGCTTGATTTGTTAAGTGCCAAAAAAGTTAATGGTAAAATAGTATTGAATGGAAAAACAGGAATGATTTTAGAAAAAATAAAATAAAATGTTTGTTTACAAAAAATAAGAATACTTGAAGGGGGAATGAGAGTTATGAATGAAATTTTAGAAATAATTAAAGATGAACAGCTTAGTTTTGAACAAAGGGTTTATTCATTAGCAAGATATGCAGAAAATAGTTTAGATGTATTGAATTTAGATGAAGGAATAAAGGAATGGATGGATAAAGATATTATATGTGACTTAGCGGAAGGGAATGCACCATATAAACCAAGATATGTAGTTCCTGATTATGAAAAATTTATGGAACAGGGATCAGATTTTTTAGAGTTATCAAAACCAAATGATATATGGGAAGCGATAAATAACTTATTAATTTTATATAAACACGTTCCATCTGTATCGATGGTTCCAGTTTATATTGGGAATATAGATACTTTATTAGAACCGTTTATAGAAGATGAAGAAGAATCAAAAAAGGCAATAAAGCTATTTTTAACTCATATCGACAAAACTTTGACAGATTCATTTTGTCACGCAGATATCGGGCCTAAAGAAACTAAGGCAGGAAATTTAATCTTAGAAGTTTCAAAAGAATTACAAAATCCGATTCCAAATATCACATTAAAGTATGATAAAGAAAAAACTAGTAAAGAATTTGCAATTAAATCGATTAAAACTGCATTAGGATCAGCTAAACCAAGTTTTGCTAATGATGAGATTTTTAGAAAAGATTTTAATGGAGAATATGCAATTGCAAGTTGTTATAATGGTCTATATATTGGAGGGGGAAGTTATACTCTTGTAAGAGGGAAATTATCAAAATTAGCATTAGAAGCAAAGAGTAAAGAAGACTTTTTTAACAACTTATTACCAGAATTTACAAAAAGAATGACTAGATTGATGGACAAAAAAGTTGAATTTTTAGTGGAAGAATCAGTTTTTTTTAAGAGCAATTTTTTAGTGAAAGAAGGTTTAGTTTCAAGGGATAGATTTACAGGAATGTTTGGAATAGTTGGTTTGGCAGAATGTGTAAATACATTATTAGCATTAGAAAATCAAGATGGAAAATTTGGTAGTAACAAAAAAGCGAATGAATTGGGATATGAGGTTATCAAAAAAGTGTCAGAATTAGTTAATGAGCATATTAATAAATATTGTGAAATATCAAATGAGCATTATTTATTACATTCTCAAGTAGGGATAGATAGTGATAATGGAGATAGTCCGGGCTGTAGAATACCAATAGGAGAAGAACCAGAGTTATATGAGCATATTATTCAATCAGCACCTTTTCATAAGTTTTTTCCATCTGGAATAGGAGATATATTTAAATTTGATGAAATGGCAATGAAAAATCCAGCGGCAATATTGGATATTATAAATGGTGGATTTAAAACAGGGTTAAGATATTTTTCAATGTATGAAGATGGTGGAGATGTAATTAGAGTGACAGGTTATCTTGTAAAAAAATCAGAAATGAATAAATTAGATGCAGGTAATGCTGTACTAAGAGATACAACTGTTTTAGGTAAGGGAGGAAGAGATAATTCTGGGATATTAAATAGAAAACTAAGAAAAGAGGATGAATATGAAAGCCAAAGTAAATAAAATAATTCCTTTTTCTAATGTTGATGGGCCTGGAAATAGAACTTCAATATTTTTACAAGAATGCAATTTAAATTGCTTATATTGCCATAATCCAGAAACAATTAATATTTGTAACAATTGTGGTCTATGTGTACCAGAATGTCCAGTAAATGCTTTAACTATTTTAAATGGAGTTGTGCAATGGGATGAAAACAAATGTATAAATTGTGATAATTGCATAAAAATCTGTAAAAATAATTCTTCTCCTAAAATAAAAGAATATACAACATCAGAAATGATAAATAAAATATTAGAATACAAAAATTTTATTTCAGGAGTAACATTTAGTGGTGGAGAATGTACTTTAAATAGTAAATTTATTACAGAAGTTTTTAAAGAAATTCGTAAATATGGATTAACTTGTTTTATAGATACAAATGGCTTTTTTGATGTAGAAGAAGTATTTGATTTGATTGAAAATACAGATGGTTTTATGCTGGATATAAAAGCTTGGGATAATGAGGATCATATTAAATTGACTGGAAAAAACAATTTTAAAATAAAAAACAATTTAAATAAATTAATAGAATTGGATAAACTTTATGAAGTTAGAACTGTAATTGTGCCAAATTTATTAAATAATGAAGAAACAGTCAAAAAAGTTAGTGAGATTATAGTTAACACAAACGTAAGATATAAAATAATCCAGTTTAGAAAAAATGGAGTAAGATTAGAGTTGATAAATGCAGAAGAACCATCAAAAAAGTATATGGAGAGTTTAAAGGAGATAGCTAAGAAAAAAGGTGTCAAAAATATTGTATTGACGTAGTAAGTATAAGTAGACTATACAAAAAATAAAATTAGAATATTTTGATTTTGAAAGATTGACAAAAATAATTTTTGAGAGTATACTTGGTGTGCATTCGGTTGTATTCAATTGCATTTAGTTGAGAGATAATTCTCTTGACAAAAAAATAAAAAAAATATATAATATAATCAACTAAAACGTTCAGAAAAGATACATTAATATAAAAATATGGAAGGAGTTTAAGAAATATGGAGATTGACAGAGGACAATTTAAACAAGATGTAAAGATTAAATTGCAGGAGAATTTCGGAAAAACTTTGGAACAAGCAAATGAAAAAGAAGTTTTTCAAGCAGTGTCAAGAATTGCAATGAATTTAATTTCTAAGAATTGGGTAGACACGAGAGAAGCACAAAAAACAAAGAAACAAGCATATTATTTATCAGCAGAATTTTTAATGGGAAGAGCTTTAAGTAATAATTTAGTAAACTTGTTAATAGAAGAAGATGTAAAGGAAGTTTTAGACGAATTAGGATTTGATTATAATGAGGTAGAAAATACTGAAGCAGATGCAGGATTAGGTAATGGAGGATTAGGAAGATTAGCAGCATGTTTCTTAGATTCATTAGCCACTTTAGATTTGCCAGGTCATGGTTACGGTATAAAATATAAGTATGGAATGTTTGAACAAAAAATAGAAAATGGTTACCAAGTAGAATATCCGGACAAATGGTTACAAGATGGAGATTCTTGGACTATGAAAAGAGCAGATAAAGCAGTAAAGGTAAAATTTGGTGGAGAAATAATAACAGAAAGAGTTGGGAAAGAAAAAGAAACTTATAGAAGGATAAATGCTGAAATAATAAGAGCTATGCCGTATGATATGCCGATTGTTGGTTATGATACAAAAACAGTTAATACATTAAGATTGTGGCAAGCAGAATCAGTAGAAGAATTTGATTTACAACTATTTAATAATGAAAATTATTTGAAATCAGTAGAAAGTGGGAATAGAGTAGAAGATATATCAAGAGTGTTGTATCCAAATGATAATGGACCTTCTGGAAAAGCTTTGAGATTAAAGCAACAATATTTCTTTGTTTCTGCTAGTTTGCAAGATATTGTTCAAAATTATAGAAATGAATTTGGAAGCGATTTTTCACATTTCGCAGAAAAAGTATCAATACAATTGAATGATACTCATCCAGTAGTAGCGATTCCTGAATTAATGAGAATTTTAATGAGATGGGAAAATATAGAATGGGATGAAGCTTGGAAAATAACAACAAAAGTATGTTCTTATACAAATCATACAATTTTGGCAGAAGCATTAGAAAAATGGCCAATTGATTTGTTTAGTTCATTATTACCAAGAATTTATCAAATTTTGGAAGAAATAAATAGAAGATTCTTAATACAATTAAGAGATTCTTATCCAGGAGATTGGGCTAGACAACACAGAATGGCTATAATTTCAGATGGTATGGTAAAAATGGCATGGTTAGCAATTGTTGGTTCTCATTCAGTAAATGGAGTTGCAGCATTGCATACAGAAATTTTAAAAAATTCAGAATTAAAAGATTGGTATGAATTGTATCCTCATAAATTTAATAATAAGACAAATGGAATAACTCAAAGAAGATGGTTATTAAAATCAAATAAAAGATTGTCAGCATTATTAAATGAAAAAATTGGAACAGGATGGGCAAAAGAATTATCTAATTTGAAAAAATTTGAAAAAGAAATAGATAATGAAAAAGTATTACAGGAATTAATGGATATCAAAAAAGAGAAAAAAGTTGAATTAGCTGCATATATAAAAGAGCATAACGGAATAGAAATAGATCCGAATTCAATATTCGATATTCAAATCAAAAGATTACATGAATATAAAAGACAATTATTAAATATATTAAATATAATGGTAATGTATAATGATTTAAAAGAAAATCCAGATATGGATTTTTATCCAAGAACATTTATATTTGGAGCAAAAGCTGCTTCTGGATATAAAAGAGCAAAGGAAATAATAAAATTAATAAATAATGTATCAGGAAAAATAAATAATGATGAATCAATTAATGGAAAAATAAAAGTTGTATTTATCGAAAACTATAGAGTATCTGTAGCAGAAAAATTATTTCCAGCAGCAGATGTTTCAGAACAAATTTCAACAGCAGGAAAAGAAGCTTCGGGAACAGGAAATATGAAGTTTATGTTGAATGGTGCTTTAACAATAGGAACTCTTGATGGAGCAAATGTTGAAATAGTAGAAGAAGCAGGAAAAGAAAATGCATTTATATTTGGATTAACTTCAGATGAAGTTGTAGCATTAAATGCAAGTGGAGAATATAATCCATGGGATGAATGCGATAAAAATCCAAAATTGAATAAAGCGGTTGATCAGTTAATTAATGGTATGTACAATGTGGATCATAGAGAAGTATTTAGAGATGTTTATAATTCGTTAATGTATGGTGTTGATGGAAATAGACCGGATCAATATTTGATTTTAAAAGATTTTGCAGATTATGCAAGAGCTCAAAAAGAAATTGGAAAAGCTTACAAAGATCAAAAAGCATGGACTAAAATGTCATTGATGAATATAGCTAATGCGGGTAAATTTTCAAGTGATAGAACAATAAAAGAATATGCAAGTGAAATATGGGATATAAAACCAGTAAAAGTTAAGTAAATAATAAATAAGGAGCCTATTGGCTCCTTATTTATTATTTTTTTGTTAAAAAAGATATAGTTTGATATTAAATTATAGTTGTTTGATAAAAAAATGGATTTTCAAATTAAAATAAAATATATAATGAGAAAAAGTTGTGAAATAGCATAAAAAAAATAGAAATTTTTTGAATTGAACTTGCAATTTTTGAATTAAAAAGAGTTCTAAAATTATATAAAAAAAAAGGCAAAAATAGATTTTTATAAAAGAAAAAAATATTTACAAAAAATTAAATTTATGTTATACTTACTGGGTAATTTACTCTATGTTTTTTTGAACAGCCAACGAATTACTTGGAGTAAATATAAAATATTAGGAGGTAATAAAATGGCAAAAACAACACAAGAAGTTTTAGGAGAATTTCAAAGACACGCAACAGATACGGGATCAACAGAGGTGCAAATAGCATTGTTGACAGAAAGAATTAGTACTCTTACAGAACATTTGAAAATACACAAGCAAGATAAGCATTCAAGAATGGGATTGTTGAGAATGGTAGGAAAAAGAAGAAGACTTTTGAATTACTATAAAAGAAAAAATATAGAAGCGTATAGAGAATTAATTAAAACACTTGGAATAAGAAAATAAGAAAACGGGATTATATCCCGTTTTTTTTTAAATATTAAATAAAACTATAATAAATAAGAACAAAAACACAAAGATCCGTGAGGTTTACAAAATATTTTGTATTCGTTATGGTTCTTTAGTGGTATTTTGTCTTATTTTTATAGTTAAACTAAAAATAGGAGGAATAATATGTTTGATAAAAAGGTATTTGAAATGGAAATTGGGGGAAGAACTTTAAAACTAGAAACAGGAAAAATTGCAAGACAAGCAGATGGTGCAGTGCTTATTAGTTATGGAGAAACTGTATTATTGGCAACAGTTGTAGGAGCAAAAGAAGCAAGAAGTGGAGCTGATTTTTTTCCACTAACAGTAGATTTTGTAGAGAAAATGTATGCAGCCGGAAAAATACCGGGTGGATTTTTTAAGAGAGAAGCGAGACCATCAACAACAGCAACATTGACAGCGAGATTAATAGACAGACCATTGAGACCATTATTTCCAGAAGGGTATAACAAAGCAGTACATGTAGTATTAACAGTATTATCATATGATGGTAAAAATACTCCAGATTATTTAGGATTGATAGGAGCATCAGCAGCATTAATGATTTCTGGATTGCCTTTTGGAGGACCAGTTGCAGGTGTAACTGTAGGTTGTATAGATAATGAATTTGTTTTAAATCCAACACCAGAAGAATTAGAAAACAGTGAATTAGATCTTTCAGTAGCTGGGACAGCTGATGCAGTAACAATGGTAGAAGCAGGAGCAAATGAGTTATCTGAAGAAAAAATGTTAGATGCAATAATGTTTGGACATGGTAAAATAAAAGAAATAGTAGAATTTCAAAAAGAATTAGAAAAAGTGGTAGGAAAAGAAAAAATGACTTTTGAAAAACCTGAAGTTTTGAGTGAAGTTAAAGAATTCGTTACAGAAGAAATAGTAGAAAAATTGAGTGCTGCAGTAACTGTACATGGAAAAGAAGCTAGAGAAACAGGAGTAAGCGATTTAGAAAAAGAGTGTATAGTAATGTTGGAAGAAAAATATGGAGAAGATGAAGATAAATTAAAAGAAATATTAAATGATTTTAAAATGTATTATCATGATTTGATGAAAAAAATGGTGAGAGAATCAATTTTATATAAAAAACATAGAGTCGATGGAAGAAAAATAGAAGAAGTAAGACAATTAGACGTAGAAACTGATTTGTTATCGGTACCTCATGGTTCAGCTTTATTTACAAGAGGAGAAACTCAAGCATTGGTTACTGCAACTTTAGGTACAAGTAGAGATGAACAAATAATAGATGGATTAAATGAAGAAATTAAGAAAAAATTCTATCTTCATTATAATTTTCCTCCATATTGTGTAGGGGAAGCTGGATTTATGAGAGGTCCAGGAAGAAGAGAATTAGGACATGGTAGTTTAGCAGAAAGAGCATTAAGTTATGTAATGCCAGATGAAGAAGAATTTCCATATACAGTAAGAGTTGTATCAGAAATAACAGAATCAAACGGATCATCTTCACAGGCTAGTATTTGTGGTGGATCATTAGCATTAATGGATGCAGGAGTTCCTATAAAAGCTCAAGTAGCTGGAATTGCAATGGGACTTATAAAAGAAGGGGAAGATTTTGTAGTTCTTACTGATATAATGGGATTAGAAGATCATCTTGGAGATATGGATTTTAAAGTAGCAGGAACTGAAAATGGAATAACTGCACTTCAAATGGATATAAAAATAACAGGAATAAGTAAAGAAATAATGAAACAAGCATTAAGTCAAGCTTTGGATGCAAGAAAGCATATATTGAAAACTATGAATGCTGTTATATCAGAACCAAGAGCAGATTTTGCTCCGAATGTACCAAGAGTACAAACTTTAAAAATACCTAAAGATAAAATAGCTTCTTTAATAGGACCTGGAGGAAAAACAATAAAAGGAATTATTGAAGAAACTGGTTCTAAAATTGATATTGACGATGATGGAACAGTAAAAGTGTTTTCTGAAGACAAAGAAATTTTAGCAAAAACAATTAAGATAATAGAAGGAAGAACAAAAGATGCTAAAGAAGGAGAAGTATACGAAGGTAAAATTATAAAAATAATGGATTTTGGTGCTTTTGTTGAAATATTACCAGGAAAAGAAGGATTATTACATATATCTGAAATAGCAAAAGAAAGAGTAAAAAAAGTTGAAGATGTATTAAAAGAAGGACAAATAGTAAAAGTGAAAGTAGTTAAGTTTGATCCTAAAAGTGGTAAAATAGGTTTAAGTATAAAAGCTTTATTAGCAGATGAAGAAAAAAAAACAGTTAAATAAAAAAATGGGAGGGAGTTTTTTAACTCCCTTTTTTGAAGTTTTTAAAGTATTGTAAAAGAATAAAGTATTTATAAGTGGAATTTGGAGGACAAAAATGAAGATAAATTTAATAAGTTTAGGATGTCATAAAAATCTTGTGGATAGCGAAAATATGTTAGGCATTCTTGATAAAAATGAAAATATAGAAATTGTAAAAGATTTAAAAGATGCAGAAGTTGTAATAGTTAATACTTGTGGATTTATAAACGATGCAAAAGAAGAAGCAATAAATACTATTATTTCAGTAAGTGAAGAAAAAAAACAAGGAAAAATCAAAAAAATAATAGTTGCAGGATGTTTAGCTCAAAGATATGCAGAAGAATTATTAGAAGAACTACCAGAAATTGATGGTATTGTCGGAACTGGTGAATTAGATAAGATAGAAGAAGTAATAAATGATTCTTTTGAAAATAAGAAGACAGTAAAAACAGAAAGATTGGATTTTTTAGCAGATAGTGAAACAGCTAGAATAGTATCAACATATCCTCATACAGCTTATTTGAAAATTGCAGAGGGATGTGATAATCACTGTACTTATTGTATAATTCCTAAATTAAGAGGAAGATATAGAAGTAGAACAATTGAAGATATAATAAAAGAAGCAAAAAAGTTAGCCAAAAAAGGAGTAAGAGAGTTAAGTATAATAGCTCAAGATACAACTGATTATGGATTAGATATTTATGGTGAACGAGCTTTGCCGAAACTTTTAAAAGAAATAACTAAAATAAATGGAATAGATTGGATTAGAGTATTTTATACATATCCAAATAACTTTACAGAAGAATTAATAAAAGTGATAAAAGAAGAAGATAAAATAGTAAAATATGCAGATATACCAATTCAGCATGTTTCAGATAGAGTTTTAAAGAGAATGAATAGACAAGATACATTTGAATCAATAAAAAAAAAGTTAAATTTAATCAAAAAAGAAATACCTAATGTAGTATTTAGAACGTCTTTGATTGTAGGTTTTCCTGGAGAAACAGAATTAGAATTTGAAGAATTAAAAGAATTTGTAAAAGAATTTAAATTTGATTATGCTGGTATTTTTAATTATTCTAGAGAAGAAGGAACTGTTGCAGATAAACTAGATGGTCATTTATCGGATGAAGAAAGACATGCCAGATGGCAAGAACTTTTTGATTTACAAAATGAAATATCAGACAGAAAAAATATTGATTTTATAGGAAAAGAAATTGAAGTAATAATTGATAGAGAGTCAGAAGAAGAAGAATACTTATATGAAGGAAGAACTAGAGGACAAGCATTAGATATTGATGGGATTGTATTTATAGATAAAGGAAATGCAAAAATTGGAGAAATAGTGAAAGTTAAAATTGAAGATAGTTTTTCTTATGATTTAATAGGAGGGATAGTAGAAAATGAATATACCAAATAAATTAACAATGTTTAGAATGATTTTGGTAATACCTTTTGTAATTTTATTAAAAATGGAATTAAATATAGCAGCTTGTTTGGTATTTGCAGTTGCATCAATTACAGACTTTTTTGATGGCTATATTGCAAGAAAATATAATTTAGTTACGGATTTTGGAAAACTTATGGATCCATTGGCAGACAAAGTATTAGTTTTATCTGCATTAATTGTTTTTGTAGAATTAAATTATATAGCTTCTTGGATGGTTATTGTAATTATAACTAGAGAATTTTTAATAACTGGAATTAGAATTTTAGCGGCTTCAAAAGGAGAAGTGATTGCAGCTTCAAAAAATGGAAAATATAAGACTACAAGTCAAATGATTGCAATATTATTAATTATATTTACAAAAGATTCGAGTATTAGTCTGTTAGCGTTAAATATTCCAATTAGTTGTTTATTAATGTTATTACCAGTTTATTTTACTGTTTATTCTGGTTATGAATATGTAATGAATGCAAAACATTATTTCAAATAAAAGGAGAATTAATTATAAAAAGTTAGTGACAAATTTTTATAACGAGATACAGACCTCACTCCTTGTTGTCGTTCTCTCCTAGCTTAGGAGAGAACTATAGCGTGGATATTGGGTTTGTTACTCCCTTCTCCTAAGATAGGAGAAGGGTTGGGGATGAGGTCTGAGTATTGAATGTTCAACAGTATTTTGGGGGAGGAATTACAATGAAAATAGGATTTATAGGTGCTGGAAATATGGCAGAAGCATATATCAGTTCATTAGAAAATGAAGCAGAATTATTTTTTTATGAAATAAATCAAAAAAGAAGTAAAGAAATAGAAGGAAAGTATAAAATTAATCAAGAAAAAAGTTTACTTGATTTGATTAATTCATCAGAATATATTATACTTTCAATAAAACCTCATATAATAGGGACAATTTTAAAAGAAATAAAAGATTTTGAATTAAATAATAAGTATATATTATCTATAGCAGCAGGAGTGACTTTAGAAAAAATAGAAAATATAATAGGAAAAGATAAAAAAATTGTAAGAATAATGCCAAATACTCCAGCTTTAATCAAAAAAGGTGTTTCAGGAATATCTTTTAATAATATGATTGATTCCAAAAAAGAGCAAGATGAAATAATAAATATAATAAAAGCAACTGGTTTGGTAATACCGATAGAAGAGAGCAAAATGGATATATTAACAGCAATTTCTGGAAGTGGTCCTGCATACGTATTTTTATTGATTAATAGTATTGCTGAAGGCGGAGTGAAATTAGGAATGGATAAAGCTACTGCATTAAAATTAGCAACTGAAACATTTATTGGTTCAGCTGAATTGATAAAGCAAACAGGAAAACATCCAGAAGAATTAAAAGATATGGTAACATCACCAGGTGGAACTACAGCAGCAGGATTGTATACAATGGAAGTAAACGGAATAAGAAAAGCTATGATTGAAACTGTAGAAGCAACTTACAAAAAAGCAAAAAAATTATAGGAGGATATTATGATTTTTGGGATATTTAATTTAGTAATAAGAATTATAGAAGCTTTAATATTTATTAGAATTATTATTTCGTGGATTATGCCACAGAATAGAAAAAATGAATTTGTTGATTTTATTAATGGAATAACTGAACCGATGTTAGCACCATTTAGAATAATGATGCCTTTAGGTAAAATGGGTGGTCTAGACTTATCTCCAATAGTATTATTGATATTGCTAGATGTTTTAAGAAGTGTTTTATTTAGGATTTTATAAATATTAAAATTTTTATAAATAGGAGGTAAGAATATGAAATTAGTAGAAATTGTAAAATTGCTAGATGCAAAAGTCATTACGTGTGAAGAAAAAATAGATGGACTAGAAGTTGAATCTATTGGAGCTGCAGACATGATGAGCGAAGTATTGGCTTTTTCTAAAGAAAATGCTTTGTTATTAACAGGGTTAATTACACCACAAGTTATAAGAACAGCTCAAATGATGGACTTAGTAGCAGTGATGTTTGTAAGAGGAAAAAATCCAAGTGAAGATACTATTGAATTATCTAATAAAGTTGGAATTCCTATTTTAGTAACAAAAGAATTACTATATACAGCTTGTGGAAAATTATACAATGAAAATGTTCCTTCTTGCAAAGAAAATTAAAATGTCAACATCTAAAAAAAAGAGGTGATATAATGGCAAAAAATCAAGATTTGAAACTGTTAGAGAGATATAAAGGCTTTTTTGATGAATTAACAGCCGAAAAAGTTATGAATTCTTCAATAATATCTTTAAATGAGAAAAATACAATAAGAGAAGCTCAAGTAATAATGAAAAATGAGCAAATTTCAGGAATTCCGATAGTAAATGAGAAAAAAGAATTAATAAATATAATAACAATGGAAGATATATTGAATACACTTGAAGAAGGTAAAATAGAAAAAACAATTGAAGAACTGGGAAATAAAAATATTGTTTCACTTTGTCAAGGTGATAAATTTGAAAAAATCGTAGATTATATGACTAAATATGGATATGGAAGATATCCAGTAGTAAATAATAAAAAAGAATTATTAGGAATAATAACAAAACAAGATATTTTATTTACGGTTTTAAGAAAGTTATCAGTTCTATACTTACATGATGAAAGACGAAAAGAAATCTTAGATTCTCCTCTTTCAATAATGATAAAAACTAAAATAAACAAAAATTTATCAGACTTTTTTTATGAAATAAAAAATAAAGATGTAAATAATGCTGGAGAAGGTTCAGCACTTTTAAAAGGTTATTTAAGAGAAAAATGTTTTACTAAAAAATTAATAAGAAATATAAGTATAGCAACATATGAAGCAGAAGTGAATGTAGTAATTCATGGTGGAGGAATAGGTAAAATTATTTGTCAAATAGAAGAAAATGCAATAATAATTATAATTGAAGATGTAGGACCAGGGATAGAAAATGTAGATAAAGCAATGCAGGTTGGTTATTCTACAGCTCCAGAATACATAAGATCTTTGGGATTTGGTGCAGGAATGGGATTGGCAAATATAAAAAGATTTGCTAACAAATTAATGATAACATCAGAGAAAAATCATGGAACACGAGTTGAAATGTTATTTTGGAAAGAGGAGGAAGAAAATGAAGTTGGGTAAAAGGTCTGATTTTCACACACACACATTATTGAGTGATGGTGAGCTATTGTTAAGTGAACATGTAAGAAGAGTCGAAGAGTTAGGATATAAATATATTGGGATTACAGATCATGCAGATATTAGTAATATTGAATATATTTTAAAGAATATATACAAATTTATTCATACCGAAGGAAAGTATTATGATGTAAGAATTATACCAGGGGTAGAATTAACTCATGTTCCGCCAGAATTGATAGATGATTTAGCTAGAATTGCAAAAGAAAAAGGAGCAAAGGTAGTGATAGTTCATGGGGAAACAATAGTGGAACCAGTTAAAAAAGGAACTAATTATAATTCGGTAAATTCAAAGTATGTTGATATATTAGCTCATCCAGGATTGATAACAGAAGAAGAAGTAATGATGGCAAAAGAGAATAATGTTTTTTTAGAGCTATCTGCTAGAAAAGGACATTGTTTGACAAATGGTCATGTAGCAAAATTAGCTATAAAACATGGTGTGAAATTATTGGTGAATTCAGATGCTCATTCGCCAGAAGATTTTATAACTCAAGATTTTGCATTTAAAATAGCTCTTGCAGCTGGATTAACTCAAGAAGAGGCGTATGAGGTTGTAGAAAAAAACCCACTTTTATTGAAAGAAAAAATTGACAAAAGATAGAAGATATGATATACTTTTTCTTGTGTTTCAGGGGTCGTAGCTCAGTTGGTTAGAGCGCCGGCCTGTCACGCCGGAGGTCGCGAGTTCGACCCTCGTCGACCCCGCCATAACATAAATATAATATGCCGACTTAGCTCAGCTGGCCAGAGCAGCTGACTTGTAATCAGCAGGTCACCCGTTCGAATCGGGTAGTCGGCTCCATAAAAAAAAATAAAGCATAGCTTTATTTTTTTTTGTATAATTTTTTTTAACTTGACATACATTGTTTTGTGATAAATTGTATGTTATACTTAATTTATTGATAATGTGATTTCATGGGAATTAAAATAATGGTTTTACCTTTTTTTAGCATTTTCTTTCTGATAAGGAGAAACCTAATGCTAGGATATGTAGTAAAAAAAATTAATTTGATAGTTTATACTATTGTTTTGTATATTGAGAAAATAAAAGGTTCATTTTTATAATTGTGAAAGTAGAGCTATTAATAGTACCTTTGTGATAAATCCAATGTCTACAATATTAAAATACCTTTCTTTTTTTCTTGATAAAAAAAGAAACAAAAAAATCAAGAACATTAAAAAAGAAGTGAATTTTAAATTTTAAATATTAAGAAAATCATAAAAAAAGTTTTAAAATTTTAATTGTGAAACTACATTAGTACAATATATTTAATGATGAAAAAGAGTGATAAAATATATATAATAGGAACTATATGTAAAGTTAGAAAAATCTAGTAAATTAATGGTATAATATTATGTGAAAAAATTTATTAAGGGAGATGAAATAATGTCAGCATTAGGATTTGAAGAAAAACTTTGGCAATCAGCAGATAAAATGAGAAATAATATTGATCCAGCAGAATACAAGCATGTGTTACTAGGATTAATATTTTTAAAATATATATCAGATAGTTTTGAGGAAAAATATAATGAATTGGTTGAAGAAGGAGAAGAATTTGAAGAGGATAGAGATGAATATTTATCTTTTAATATTTTTTGGGTTCCTAAAATTGCAAGATGGGATAATATAAAATCAAATGCAAAAAAAACAGAGATAGATTTAGGGAGTAATAAAAAGGGAGACATAGGAAATTTAATTGATTTAGCAATGATTGAAATTGAAAAGGAAAATCCAACTCTTAAAGGAGTTTTAAATAAAAACTATGGTAGACCTGATCTTGATAAAACAAGACTTGGAGAATTAGTTGATTTAATATCAAATATATCTGTGGGAGATGTAGAAAGTAGAAAAAAAGATATACTTGGTAGAGTTTATGAATATTTTATTGGAAGATTTGCAAGTGCAGAAGGAAAAGGTGGAGGAGAATTTTATACTCCAAAATCAATTGTAAAAACGTTGGTAGAAATGATAGAACCATATCAAGGAAGAGTATATGATCCTTGTTGTGGAAGTGGTGGAATGTTTGTTCAATCAGAAAGTTTTGTTGAAGAACATCAAGGAAAAATTGGGGATATATCAGTTTATGGACAAGAAAGTAATCCTACAACTTGGAGATTATGTAAAATGAATCTTGCAATAAGAGGAATTGAAGGAAATCTTGGACAACATCATGCAGATACATTTCATAATGATATGCATAAAACATTAAAAGCTGATTTTATATTAGCAAATCCACCATTTAATATATCAGACTGGGGCGGAGATAGAATATCAGAAGATATCAGATGGAAATATGGAACTCCACCAAATGGAAATGCAAACTATGCTTGGTTACAACATATGATTCATCATTTATCTCCAAAAGGAATTGCAGGAGTTGTACTTGCCAATGGTTCTTTAAGCTCTAATACGTCAAACGAAGGTAAAATTAGAAAAAATATGATTGAAGATGATTTGGTAGATTGTATTATTGCAATGCCAAGCAATCTTTTTTATTCAACTGGAATTCCTGTTTGTGTATGGTTTTTAAATAGAAATAAATCAAATATTGATTATAGAGATAGAAAAAATGAAACTTTATTTATAGATGCAAGAAAAATGGGAGAAATGGTTACAAGAAAATTAAGAGAATTAACAGATGAAGACATTAAAAAAATATCAGAAACATATCATAATTGGAAAAAGATTGATAGTGAATATGAAGATGTATTAGGATTTTGTAAATCTGTAAAATTGGAAGAAATAAAAGAACATGAATATATTTTGACTCCAGGAAGATATGTTGGTATAGAAGAGGAAGAAGATGATGGAATACCTTTTGAAGAAAAAATGGGTAAATTAACAAATGAATTATCTGGACAGTTTAAAAAATCAAGAGAGTTAGAGGAAAGAATTAGAGTGAATTTAAAAAGCATAGGTTTTGAGGTATAAAGATTGTAGAGACAGTGAATCTTACTTTTTGAGGTCACAATTTGTAGTTTTAAAATAAAAAACTAAAACAGAGGCAGGAAATGAGAAGGATAAAAGAATGAAAAGATTTTTTAGCCACGGATTGACACAGATGAACACGGATAAAAAGATTGAAAGAGGGTAAATATAATGTATGATGAAGAGTTGAAAATTGAAAATTTAGATTTTCTAAACTTAATAAATGCAATTAATGATATAGATAAAACTTTTGTTTTACAGGCAAAAAGAGCTGTAAATATAAATCTTACTTTGAGAAACTGGTTTATTGGTGCATATATTCAAGAGTATGAATTAAATGGAATTGATAGAGCCAAATATGGTGATAAGCTTTTAAGTAATATTGCTAAAAAGCTTAAAAATATAAGTAATTGTAATAGAAGGCAATTATATAGATATTTAAGGTTTTTTAGATTTTTCCCTCAAATAGTGGGAACGGTGTCCCCATTATTTGAAAATTTATTAGAAAATGTAACTCTAAATAAAAATGAAATTGTGGGTACAGTGTCCCCACAATTGAAAATGAGTCCAGAAAATTTAATAAAAAGATTATCATATAGTCATTTTGATTTGATAGTTGATATAGATGATGAAACAAAAAGAAAATTTTATTTGGTAGAAGCAATAAATAATAATTGGTCGGTTAGAGAGTTGAAAAGACAGATAAATAGTCTTTATTATGAAAGGTCGGGACTTTCAATAAATAAAGAAAAATTATCAGAATTAGCAAATAAAAATATAAATAAAGAAAAACTGGAAATAAATATAAAAGATCCTTATATTTTTGAATTTTTAGGATTAAAAGCAAAAGAGGTAATGAGTGAATCACATTTGGAAGAGGAACTTTTAAATAATTTGCAAGAATTTTTATTGGAATTAGGACATGGATTTTGTTTTGAAGGAAGTCAAAAAAGGATATTAATAGGAAATACTCATTATTTTGTAGATTTGGTTTTTTATCATAGGATATTAAAGTGCCATGTTTTAGTTGAATTAAAACTTGCAGGATTTAATCATGAAAATATTGGACAGTTAAATACTTATTTGAGTTGGTATAAAGAAAATGTAATGGTTGAAGGAGATAATCCACCTATTGGGATTTTGCTTTGTACGGAGAAGGATCAAACTTTGGTGAAATATGCTTTGGCTGGAATGGATGATAATCTTTTTGTGTCGAAGTATCAGTTGGAGTTGCCCAAAAAAGAGGAGATGGAGAGATTTATTGAGGAGAAGTTGAAGGAAGCTGGTGAGATTTGATGGGGAATGAATGGAAAAAAGTTAGGCTTTCGAAAATTTTTAAAATAATTGGTGGTGGAACTCCAAAAACAAAAATAGAAGAGTATTGGAATGGAGATATATCTTGGCTATCTGTTAAAGACTTTAATAATGAGAATAGGAAGGTTTATTTTACAGAAAAGACTATTACAAACTTAGGATTAGAAAAAAGTTCCACAAAATTATTAGAAAAAGGAGACTTAATTATTTCTGCAAGAGGAACAGTTGGAGAATTAGCTCAATTAGGAAAAGAAATGACATTTAATCAATCTTGTTATGGATTGAGAACTAATGAATTATCAACAAATGATTTTATGTATTATGCTCTTAAAAATATACTAGGAGATATAAAGAGGAATACTCATGGCTCAGTATTTGATACAATAACAAAAGAAACTTTTAATGTGTTAAATATAAATCTTCCACCTTTAGAAACCCAAAAAAAAATAGCAGAAATCCTATCATCACTTGATGACAAAATAGAGATAAATAATCAAATGAACAAAACTCTTGAAGAGATGGCACAGGCTATTTTTAAGCAGTGGTTTGTGGATTTTGAGTTTCCTAATGAGAATGGAGAGGCTTATAAGTCTAGTGGTGGAGAGATGGTTGAGAGTGAGTTGGGGTTGATACCGAAAGGGTGGAGAGTAGGAACTTTATCTGAAATAATTAATGTAAATCCAAAAGAAACTTTAAAAAAAGGAAGTGTAGCTAAATATATAGAGATGAAATCTTTATCTGAAAATAATTCAATTATAGAGATTCCGATAGAAAGAAAGTTTAAAGGAAGTGGTTCTAAATTTAAAAATAAAGATGTTTTACTTGCTAGAATAACTCCTTGTTTGGAAAATGGGAAAACAGGATATATTAATTTTTTTAATGATGAAGAAGTTGGGTGGGGGTCAACGGAGTTTATTGTATTAAGGAGTAAAAATGGAGTTCCAAATGAGATTCCGTATATTATTGCAAGAGATGAAAATTTTAGAAATCACTTAATTTCTAATATGATAGGAAGTTCTGGAAGACAAAGAGTTCCAATTGATAGAGTAAATAATTATCCATTTACAATTCCTCAAAATATTATTTTAACGAATTTTAATAACATTGTGAAAAATGTTTTTATAAAAATAAAAATTAATAGAGAAGAAAGTATATACATTAGGGAAATGCTCAATACATTACTTCCTAAATTAATGAGTGGAAAGGTAGAGTTTAGAGAATGGGGAGAAGAAAATGATATATGATGTTGATGGAAATAAAATAGAAGAATTTAATATAATGAAAATTTTTGATAAAGAAGAAGAACTAGACATAAGGTTGAGGATGGAAATAGGTGGATTTATTGAAAAATATTTAACTATCAAAGAAGAAATATCTTTACAAAACTTTATAGATGATTTTTTTAAAGAATTTGATAAAGAAGGATTTAAAAATATTTTTGGATATAAAGAATATAAAGATTATCCTTCATCATACTTATTACAAAAAATGATAAATGATAAGAATTTTGAATGGGTAATTATTGAAAATCATGATGATTTAAATAAAATTTTTATAAATAGAAAAAATTTAAAATTAATAAAAGAAATTAATGATTTTATTGCAATAATAAAGGAATATAAGAAAGACAATACTGAAGATTTATACTATAGAGGACAAAGGAATTATAATTGGAGATTAATTCCAAGTATTTTTAGAAGTAAAGAATTAATTAAAAGTGAGCATATATTTTTCAAAAAAATGATGTTGACTAATCCAAAAGAATTTAGCACACAAAGAACAACATTTGAAAAATTAACAAAAATGCAACATTATGGATTACCAACAAGACTATTAGATATAACAGAAAATCCATTAGTTGCGTTGTATTTTGCCTGTTTAGAAATGAAAGAAGAAAAAAAAATTGATAAAAATAGTTATAAAAAAATTGAAAAATCTGGAGAATTATTTATTTTTGCTGAAAAATTAAAACACCCAGATAGCGATGAAGTAAAAATTATAAGTAATTTAGCACCATTTGTAGGTGATTCATCACTCTACTTAGATAAAAGTACAATTGATTATTTCTTAAATAAAATAATTAATAAAGAAGTTAAAATAGTGAAAGATGATGTAATGGAAATTTTAAAAGAAAATAAAAATTGTTTTGTTGAATCAAAAGTAGATAATGCAAGATTGGAAAAACAGAGTGGAGCATTTATCATATTTGGAGTTGAAAATATTGAAGATGAAGAGACTATCGATAAAACAAAATTATTTTCTTTAAAGAACAAAGAAAATAGAAGGTTTATTATTTTACCTGAAGATAAAAAATCTATTTTAAAAGAATTAGAATTTTTTGGAATTAATAGAGCTTCATTATTTCCAGAGCTTGAACATCAAGCTATATTTATACAAGAAAGATATAAAATATTTGATAAAATAGAAATAGACGAAGTAGACGAAGTAGATAAAAAATTAAATATAGTTAATTTTGAAGTTGAGGAATCAGAATTAACAAGAGTTGAAATGCTTGAAAAAAGTAATTTAGAATTGTTTAAATTAATTGAAGATGTTTTTTCATTTTTAGAAAAGGCACAAATGAAAAATCTAATTGAAAAAATAAGTGAGAATTTAATTTTGGACTGGGATAATAGTAGTTCAGGATTAAGTAAAATAAGAAGAGTTGTTATTAGATATCTAAAGAAAAATACTGATAAATTAGATTTAGAATTAGATAGATATATGCTTATGTTTAAAGAAGGTTTGGATAATATTGTGAAATGATTTTATAATAAAAAGTTAGTATTGTATATTTGAAATTCAAGTAAAATATTAATTTTGCTAATGAAAAATAGGACTTTATTTCATTAACGGATATAATACGAGGTATTAAAAATGGTTAAGAAATAAAAGTATAATAGAATTTTCAGGGATTTGGGAAGAAATTTATAATCCAGATTTTAATTTCCCCGAATTCGAGGGAATTAAAAATCAAGCGGGATTAAACCGTTTTGTTTTTTCAGTTAAACAGTGGATAAGAAAGACAAATGCTATTAGAATAATCGCAAAAGTGAGTTGGAATGGGTATTTTTAGAAATATAACCCAGAAATTCATCATAGAAAATCAATTAGATTAAAAGGATATGATTATTCCAAAAAAGGATTATATTTTATAACAATATGTACCCAAAATCGTGAACATTTGTTTGGTGAAATTGTTGATGGAGAAATGATATTAAATGATGCAGGAATAATGGTTGAAAAAATATGGTTGATAATGAAAAAGGAATATAAAAATATTGATATATCAGAATATATAATTATGCCAAATCATTTTCATTGTTTAATTGAAATCGTAGGGGCGGAATCCATTTCCGCCCAAAATCCAATTAAAATGCCAAATGAAAATATATCAAAAAATAGGGTCGATATGGAATCGACCCCTACAACAACAACAATTC
>Ga0307991_1000288_pt1 | contig 37623 bp, 36 predicted proteins | sample EllFjometagen131_FD_203146 | JGI IMG/M metagenome (GOLD analysis project Ga0307991, IMG submission 203146) | Marine microbial communities from Ellis Fjord, Antarctic Ocean - #131 | ecosystem: Environmental > Aquatic > Marine > Unclassified | place: Southern Ocean | collected 2014-10-08 | reverse complement strand
TCAATTTGCAGATGATAGTTTATCTAAATCAATGAGTGAATTGTATGAAGAGTATAAAGAAGAAATGGGACTGAATGCTACTACATGGAATCCAGAAGAAGAATTAGGAGCAAATGCTGTTCAAAATAAAATTGACTATAAAGTTGCCTATATAGAGAGCACTGAGTTGTCAAATTATGTTCAGCTTTCTATTGAATATAAGAAACAACAAGTAAATATAACTCAACAAACGCCACAAGGACCAATCCAAGTGCCACAAGAACAAGTTGGATTTAAGGCTCTAGGGCAAGGTTGGAAATAAATTATGATTGAATTAATTAAAAATATTTTATATTTTTTAAACCAAAATACAGGACTTGTCACATTGGCTGTTGGTTTTTTTGCTATAATATTATATATAAAACAGGTAAGAGATAGTAAAAGAAATGCAGCCAAATTAATACTTCAAGAAATAAGGTATGCAGAACAACAGGTTAGAATAGCGAGAACACAGTCTAGCGGAAATTATTCGTTGTCTCTAAAGTTATTACCAACTAATAGTTGGCATAAAAATATACATTTATTTATAAAAGATATTAAAGAAACTCAATTGGATATAATTAGTAAATTTTATTCTCAATCTGCATATTTGGATGTGGTAATAAAAATAATCTCTGATTATAAGTGTCATCTAATTGAGCAACAAATAATACCATCGATTACACAACCATTACAACAAAATACATCACAATCAGTAACATCGCCAAAAACAGAGCAATCAGAATTACGGCCACAATTACAATATGTTGAAGGTTTGTTTGCTAATAAAATTTTGAAAAATGTATCAAGCGAGATGGATCTTGTATATAATACACCTGCAGTTGAAAAATTAATACAAATATCAGAAAAAAAATGGTACCAATTAATTTAATTTGTATTAATTTCACATAAAAAAGTTCGGAAGCAGTCCCTATATTCGAGCAAATTTCAAAAACACCTATATTTACGGGTGTTTTTTGTATGTATTTCGGTTAGAATCCCTGTTGGGGTATAAATAAAATTGTGATATAATTTTTATATAAATTATTTTTTATGAAAGTTTTTAAAAACGGATTATTAACTGGGCTATTTTTACAGCTAGCTATTGGGCCAGTCTTCTTTTTTATTATAAATATATCTCTACAAAGAACTTTATTTGATGGGCTGATTGCGGTTTTAGCTGTTACAATAGTTGATTATTTTTATATTACCCTTGCTATACTAGGAGTCGGGCAGGCGCTAAAAAGAAAGAAGGTAAAAAAAGTATTTGGCATTGTCAGCTCAATTGTTTTAATTATATTTGGTGCAATAATGATAAAAACAGTTTCAGATAACAATATTACTGAAGGTATCAACGCCGATGTTATGAATCTAATGCTAAGCTTCACATCAACATTTATCCTTACCATTTCTAGCCCCATGACTATCGTATTCTTCACTAGCTTATTTTCTGCAAAGGCAGTGGAATATAATTATGCCAAAAGAGATTTAGTTATTTTTGGTCTAGCCACTGGTTTAGCAACTTTATTGTTTATGGGAATATCTGTGATTGTGTTCTCATTAATAAAAACTGGTATTCCAATGAATTTGATAAATATATTAAATATTTTAGTAGGAATAGTGTTAATTGCCTATGGTTTAATCCGATTAAGATCGTCACTTATCAAGAAGTAGGAATTCAATCTTGGTTCTAACATCGTCCACGACCCCGAAGCTTAAATTCTATTCCAAAGTGCAACATTTAAGTTTTTTCGTAGAACACCTCAATTGGAGTTTTGTAATTAAGTCTTTTGCGCGGTCTATTATTTATTAATCTAACCGCTTTTTCTATATCTTCTTGCTTTATATTAGCAAATGAAGATTTTTTTGAAAAGAACTGTCTCAGTAGTCCATTAAAGTTTTCATTACACCCTCTTTCCCAGGAATGATAGGGGAAGGCGAAATATATATTTATACCAGTATTTCTTTCTATTAATTCATGGTCTGCAAAGGTAGATCCGTTGTCATAGGTGATAGTATGTCTCTTATTCTTCGGTAATCTATTAAATCTCTCTTGAGTCTTTATTCTTGTTAACTCAGCTAAGCCCCTGGTTAGCTTATCAGCCATAGCATAACCACTCTTTCTATCTACATGAGTAAGTATGTGTGATTTATCTTTACCAACTATTGTATCTCCTTCCCAGTCTTCAATTCTTCCTTTAATTTCTACTACCTCTGGTCTTTCATTAATTCTTTTCTTCTTCATCTCTTCACGTTCTTTTTCACGTATTCTAGTGCCATACCTACGTCTGTATTTACCTTTTTGGCATCGTAGGCGCTTAACTAGATCTTTTCTTTCTGTGTAGATAAATTTGTAGATAGTATCTTTACTAATATGTTTAGATCTATCTTTTGGCCAGTCTTCTTTTAATCTTCCACTAATTTGTTCAGGTGACCAATATATTTTAATTTTCTTCTCAATATATATTTTTAACCATTCATCATTATCTATTTTTTTAAACCTGCTGTTAGCTTTTATTCTTCTTTCTTTTGTTACTAACTTAGCTAATCTAGCATCATAGCCTGTTTTGTTATCTACTTTATTCCTTTGTAGTTCTCTCCAGATTGTTGTTCTATTCTTATTTAATACTTTAGCAATATCTTTTTGTTTAGCTTTAACTTGTATCATTCCAGATAGTTCATTTCTCTGAAATGATGTAATATGTGTATAGGACATCTTAGTTCTTGGTTAATTGTTATTCACATAATCATTATACTAACTAAGGTGTTCTTTTTGTTAATTAACTTAATGTTGCACTTCGGAGTAGAATGCAGCGATCAAATATTGACAGAAAGTATACCTCATGGTATTCTTTTTTGAAAGTTAAACATATTATTGAACATTAAAAATTGAATATTAACTAAAATTTTATATAATGAAAAGAATTATTTTAATTACTTTATTATTCTTTAGCCTTATTATCTCTGCATTTTCTCAGACAAAGTTAGAAAAAAGTTCTGAGCAGTTTAGTAATGGTGAATATGTGTGGGAGGTGATATACAATAACCAAATAGTTGGAGAATTTTGGCCTGTTAACGCATTAAATTTAGTTACTAGGGATCTCAATCCAGAAATTTTTGAGTCAGAGGTAGATATTGTAATTATTCAAGACAATTTAAAGGGTGTTGCAACAGCTCCAGATGGAATGACGGGAGGATCTTTAGGGGTATATCAAATGCAGGGAAAGTGCCTTTCTCATGGTTTACCTTGCGGAGATGGGATTGTCTATAAATATGGTATAATTTGCGTATCTTCAAATGGATATTCCATTAAATTTACACACACTAACGAAATTCAGAATTTCGATTCTTTATATAGTAGATATCAAAAAATTGGTGGTACTATTTTTTTCTTACCAAGTATATTTCGAAATGGCAACTATCTTTCTTCTAAAAAGGTTATAGATAGGGTGTTTATTAGAAGAGATGTACCAGGTGGAGAACAAATAGGAGTTATTATGTTTGATCAGGAGATAACATATGACAAGGCTAGAGAAATTATTCTTGGGCTCAATAGGGCAGGAAAATCTAAAACCACTCATATTTATGTGCTGGATGGCGGACCATATTGGGGTCAAAGCTGTAAAGCGGTAAATGGACAAATCAAAGTTATAGGGACAAGAAATACTGAAGTTGTTACAAATTATTTAGTTTTCTATTAAAATCATAAGAGGTTGTTAGTATAACCTCTTTTTTATATAACGATTTTGGTTCGAACATCGTTTACGACCCCGAGCAATATTGACAAAAAGTATACTGCATGGTATTATTTTTTGATAGTTAAATTTGTATTGTTGAACTTTAAAAACTTAAAACTATGAGTAATTTAATATTAGACGCCTGGGCATTTGTCTTTGATATTGAAGCAAGAGACATTTCTAAATTTACATATCCCAATGGAAGCCCAATGTCAGTAAGATCAGCTAGGATGGAAGGTTTAATAAAAACTAATAAAGCTCAGTTAATCGTTAATGAGAAAAGTGGTTTTCAGCGCCTTCAATCTATAGGAGGGGGAAGTACCTATTTTACTGCAGGATCGAAAGTGAAAAGCAGGTTTTTATAGAGCCAGCTACGTTTAAATTGTTGCAATTAGAATTGGAAAAGATTGGAATTAAAATAGATAATTATATATCTGTTTTTAAGGTAGCAACATTATGTTTTGATCAGTTAAGTAGAAATGGTGGACCATTAGCCTGGAGTGATTCGACTAAAGAGTTTTATAAAATAATGGAAGCTTAATGTTTTGAGCAGTGTTTATATTAAAAAAATCTCGCAAACCCCTTTTATAAGTTGGGGTTTTTTTATATCTTTAATGAAAATAGAGCATGAGAAAGAGTAATAAAAAAGGCAACTTTGTTGTAAAAATTGCCTATGTTTAGAATTAATTTGTTTTTAATCCAATATAGTCATATGGATATTTATATACTGGTTTATTGGCTTGGACTCCGTATTCCCACAAACCTTTATAAGTGGCACCTTCCAGAGATTTTCTATCATGATCAAAAACACAAACATCGTATCCCGTTAAAAATGCTTTATTACCAATAATTCTCCAAATATTTAGATAGCAACGTGGCTTAGGCGGCTCAATTAAAATAATCTGAACAGTGTTTGATGTGTTATTATCACCCCTTTTTATACGCATTGTTACCTCTATTTCGATAATAGCAAGAGGAGGTAAATCACTTATAGTGTTTTTACGGATAACGTCTCCCAGTTTAAATACTTTTGGGATTCTTGGTGCGAATTTTTTTTTGAGGTTACTTGGCTTTGGGGCTAAATCTCTTTTTTCAAGTAAAGAAATTAATTTCTTAATAAGTTCTCCATTAACGATTTTGCTAGTTGCGGCAAATTGAGCGTTATAAGGTATGTCTTCATCGTTTTGACTTGTATTATAGACTTTATCCGCGATTTCCTGATCGTATTCCATGAAGAGTTTAGAGACTATGCTCCATTCATCAAAAATCACAGCCCCAACTGCTTTTACTTGCGATTCGTTCCATCCAGAATCTTTATGAAAAGAGCCAAATCCTTCCAGTCCATCTGCTTTTCCTCCCGCAACTTTATTTCCTCTAAGAAATTTAACAAATGCAGTAAGAGCCCAGTTTCTATGCGCTACTAAAATTGCTTTTAAAAACATGTGAAGATAGCGATTATTGATTGGAGTGTTACACTCTTTCAGGATACTGCGATAAGCTTTATCTTGGGAATCAGCGAATCCTTGCCAAACCCCAATGTCAGCTCGCTTTCCTTTAGTGCCTACAATAATTAGTAGGTAATTTAAAAAATCATCCATTCGGTCTTTTTCGATACGTGAGACTGCTTGAGCAAGAAATGCATTTCTTATACTACTTCTTGCATTTTCTTTGCTTTTATAATCCGGGAAGCTTAGATTATCAGTCTTAATTTTCTGTAGCTTTAAATTAAAAGCATCAAGTTCATCTTGTGAAAAAATTGATTTTTTCATTTTTATATTGTTTTATAAAGTTGTTAAAGAAAATTGTTAATTTTATAATCAATCAAACATAAAATGATTAATTTTATATATTATAATATAATTTTTTTTTCGTCAATAAAATTGTTTTACATCTTTTTTTGTTGAGCTCAAATAATAAGAAATAACTTTAAATAAGAGTTTTCTTAGTTTTAAGCTAAGCTCTAGTATTTTTATTTTAACTTATAATTATATTTGTGTTATTATAAAGAAAAGATAAGATTTATATTAATAATTGATGTCTAGGGTTCAAGGTTATGTTTTTATTTTTGAAAATTGGTTTAAAATATTTTAGGAGTAAATGGATTATCAATACATTATACTCAAAAAAAGTATATTTCAAGATAAACCTTAACCAGTGTTAATGGGTGACAATTTACCTTTTCTCATATTGGTTAAGTAAAATTGTCCGTAGATCTATAATAAATCAGGATAACTAAGTGTATTTAATCAACATGTCTATGTTTACTAGTTTAAGTTTAATTCCTTTAAATCAGGTATTACTATTTGTTTATATTGCCATAAATCTTTTATCTTTTGTGATCATATTTATTGATAAAATAAAATCCAAAAGGAAAGGCACAAAACGCATCTCTGAAGGTAAGTTATTTTTTTTAGCTACCACTTTTGGTGCTTTAGGTGTTTATGTTGGTATGTTTACTTTTCGCCACAAAACTAGAAAATGGTATTTTTTTATTGGAATTCCTCTATTGATTATTCAAAACATTTCTTTATTCTATTGTTTATATTTACTATATTGATTATTTTTTAATAAGTTGTGTCATATATGTTTAAATTTTAAAAAAATAAGAAAATTATTGTTAAATTATTAAGATTTAGGCTAATTTTAAATAAATAATTTAAGCAAATAAGGTTGTTTGACCACTTTTTTTAAAATTGCTATTATACTACATGTAGTGGTTTTTTAATATTATATACCCTACATATAGTAATAATTAATTTTCTATTTTTATGGATAATAATAAGAAAGGATCGTCATATAATTTAATTAAAATGAGTTTAGGATGGCTTTTGACTTTTATTTTACGTCTAATTCCATTTCGACCACCAAATATTGAACCCATACTAGCTATTCAAATGCCTTTAACTAAAAGATTTGGACTATTCGCAGGTTTCATTTTTGCTTTTTTTAATATTGTGTTATTCGATTTAATTACTGGTAGAACAGGTTTCTGGACTCTGATTACAGCAATTACTTATGGACTATTAGCCATATTTTCTCATTGGTACTTTAAGAAAAGAAAAAGCACTTCATTAAATTATGCAATTCATGCTGTCATGGCTACTTTAATTTACGATGTTATAACAGGGCTAACCATTGGCCCTTTATTTTTTAATCAAAGTTTTTTAAGTGCTCTTAGTGGACAAGCTATTTTTACGGTTTATCATTTAATTGGTAATGTTTCTCTGGCTTTACTCTTTAGTCCTTTAGTCTATAGATTTTTAGCTACTAACCCCAAACTTAATTTTAGTTATTTAAAGCAAAAAATAATCGCATCTGTCTAAAATAATAAAATATAATTATAATATTTCAATATATGAAAAAAAATGAATTAGGAGTAGGTAAAATAAAAAAAAGGAGTGGGGAAATTGTTAAATTTAAGTCCGAGCTAATTGAAACAGCGGTTGTGAAAGCTTTTTTAGAAGTTGGAGAAGAGTCTAATGGTTTTGCTAAGAAAATTAGTCAGCAAGTTGAGTCTGATTTAAAAAAAGTAATTAAGTTTACTTCTGAGAAAAATTTTATTCCCAGCGTGGAAATGATTCAAGATCTCGTAGAAGAAGAGTTAATGAAAAATGCATATGTTAAAGTAGCTAAAGCCTATATACTTTATCGTCAAAAAAGGTCTGAAATTAGAAAAAAGAACAGGGAAGTACCTGAACATGTACAAAAATTAAGCGATGATAGTAAAAAATATTTTAAGAATCCTCTATCAGAGTTTATATTTTATCGTAGTTATTCACGTTGGATTGAAAAGGAAGAGAGAAGAGAGACTTGGATTGAGACAGTTGAAAGATATATGGATTATATGAAAAAACAACTAAATAATGCTCTAAGTAAGGCTGAATACGAAGATATAAAAATAGCTATTTTAAAACAAGAGGTAATGCCTTCTATGAGATTATTTCAGTTTTCCGGTAAGGCAGTAGATAAAACAAGTGTCTGTGCCTATAATTGTTCATATATTGCTCCAGAAAATTTTCAAGATGTGGCAGAGATTATGTATGTTTCTATGTGTGGAACTGGCGTAGGTTGGGCAGTGGAAAGTCAAAATGTAGAAAAATTTCCGCAAATTTTAAGACAAAGTGGAAATAAACAGGATAAATATATTATACCTGACGATAAAGAAGGTTGGTCAGATGCTTTGGCCCTAGGTATGAAAGTTTGGGCTAAAGGAGATGATATAGAGTTCGATTATTCTTTACTTAGACTCGCAGGCGCTAGATTAAAGACCATGGGTGGTAAAAGCTCAGGTCCTGAGCCATTGAAAAAATTATTAGATTTTACAAGATTAAAAATGCTTACTAGGCAGGGAAGGCGACTTCGTAGCATTGATTTACACGATATAATTTGTATGATTGGCTATTGCGTGGTCTCAGGTGGAGTAAGAAGAAGTGCTATGATTTCACTTTCCGACTTAGATGACAATAGTATCAGAGACGCTAAAAAAGGTCAGTTTTATTTAACTGAACCTCAAAGAAGTTTGTCTAATAACTCAGCAGTATATACAAAAAAACCAGATAATGAGGAATTTTTGAGTGAGTGGTTAGCACTTATGAGATCTGGTTCAGGGGAAAGAGGAATATTTAATCGCGGATCACTTTCTGAGACAATGCCGGGGAGAAGATTAGAATTACTTAAAGAAAAAAAAGGCTATTTTGACAATAGTGGAAAGTATATAGTAGGTCAGATGGGTACTAATCCTTGTGGTGAAATTATCTTACAATCTAAGCAGTTTTGTAATTTAAGTGAGGTGGTAGCTAGAGATAAAGATACTAAAGAAATATTATTAAAAAAAGTTCGTTTAGCTACTATAATAGGTACTTATCAATCAACTCTGACTAACTTTCCATATTTATCAAAAGCTTGGAGAAGTAATTGCGAAGCTGAGCGACTACTAGGAGTGTCAGTAACGGGTCAGTGGGACTCTAAAATTAGCCGACAAGCTGATGTTTTAGAAGATTTAAAGAAAGAGGCTATCAAGGTTAACAAAGAGTATGCTAAAAAATTTAATATACCTGTCTCTACTTCAGTTACTTGCGTTAAACCCTCGGGAACTGTATCACAGTTAGTAGATTGTGCTTCAGGTATGCATGCTCGCTTTGCCCCATATTATATTCGTAGAGTTCGAATTTCTGCCACAGATTCACTATTTAAAATGCTTAGAGATCAAGGTATTCCACACAAACCAGAGGTAGGTCAATCTACTGAAGATGCTAGCACTTATGTTTTTGAGTTTCCCGTGAAAGCACCTAAAGGCTCTATCTATAATGGGGATATTAAGGCTTTAGATCAGTTGGAGCACTGGAAAAAGGTAAAACTAAATTACACTGAACATAATCCTTCAGTTACTGTGTCTGTAGCTGATGATGAGTGGATAGAGGTAGCTAATTGGGTATATGAAAATTGGCAGATTATTGGTGGATTATCTTTTTTACCACGCAGTAATCATGTCTATGAATTAGCTCCATATGAAGAAATAAATAAAGAACAGTATGAGAAGTTACTTGAAAAATTTGAGAATATGAATTTTGCTCAAATTGTGAGTTATGAAAAATATGACGAAACAGAGAATAAAAAAGAATTAGCTTGTGCTGGTGGTGCTTGTGAACTAGATTAAAAATATGATTATGTACTATACAGGTAAAGGTGACAAAGGTACTTCTAAATTATTTAATTCTAAAGACAGGCTTTTAAAAAGCGATTTAGTTTTTGATGTTTTAGGCTCTTTAGATGAATTGAATTCTTATTTAGGTCTTTGTGCTGTAGAGGCTGGAACTAAAGAAACTAAAAATATTTTTGAAATAATCAAAGAAATACAAAACAATCTGTTTATTTGCCAAGCTCACGTGGCTCAGTCTGAAACATTAATCCCTCTAGATTTACTAGCTAAGACAGAAGGGAAAATAAATAAAATTTCTCAATTAATTAAACCTAGAAATAGTTTTGTAATAAGTGGTGGAAGTCGTCTCAGTGCTTGTTTAGATATAGCCCGAACACAGGCTCGTAAAACTGAAAGAAGGGCAGTGGCTTTAGAAAATAAAGCTAATTTAAAAGTAGATACATCACTTATTACTTATCTCAATCGTTTGTCTAGCTTACTGTACGTACTAGCTCGTCTCGCAAATGATATATGTGAATTAGAAGAAGATGTGCCTATATATTAATCTCTTGAAAATACTCGTTTTTTTTGCTATACTTAATTTTAACAATTCAATTATTTTAATTGTTAGTATATCAAAATTAAATTATTTATAATTAATTATAAAAAAATGGAAAATAATAATGAACAAAGTCAAGAAAAAGAAAGTTTTACTATGCCAAGAATTGGTGATCAAGCCCCTTTTTTTGTGGCTAACACTACGCAAGGAGAGATTAAATTTCCTGAGCAGTACACTGGGAAGTGGTCTATTTTATTTAGTCATCCAGCTGATTTTACACCAGTTTGTACCTCAGAATTTATAACATTTGCCTCTTTAGAAGAAAAGTTTAAAGAGGCCAATTGTAGTTTAATCGGCTTATCAATTGATGGGCTATATTCTCATATTGCTTGGCTTAGAACAATTAAAGAAAAAATTGAGTATAAGGGGATGAAAAATGTGGAAGTTAATTTTCCTTTAATAGATGATATTTCCATGAAGGTAGCTAACTTATATGGTATGGTTCAACCCGGAGAAAGTAGCACATCTGCTGTTAGAGCAGTATTTTTTATTGATCCACAAAGTATTATTCGGGCAATAATTTATTACCCACTTAGCTTAGGAAGAAATTTTGATGAAATATATAGAGCCCTTATTGCTATGCAGACAGCTGATGCTTTCAAGGTAGCTACACCCGCTGATTGGAGACCAGGTGATGACGTAATTGTTTCGCCAGCTGGTTCTTGTGGTGTAGCTAAAGATAGAGTTGAGGGTAAAGACGTTGATAACTGTCAGGATTGGTTTTTTTGCACCAAGAAGATTAGTAAGGAAGAAATTGAAAAAGAATTAAAAAAATAGCTTTAATCACTTATGTTTGTAAGTGTAAAAAAAGTTAATCTACTTAAAAGCAGAAAATTTTATATTTGGCTCTTATTATTTTTTTTATTTTTTTTACTTATTTTTTACTTTAAAACTCAAGAAATTAAAGCTTCAGTTTGGAATATGTGTAAATTTTCTCAATCTCAGCATCCAGGAGATTGTGTTGAAGCTTTAGCGAGTTTTGTCGATGATAAAAATCAAAAAATAGTTTTTAGAAATAGAGCTATTTGGGCCTTGGGTCAGTTAGGTGATAAGAGAGCAATGTGGATTTTAAATAAGTATAGTTTAAGTGAAGAAAATAAACTCTCTCAATTAGACTTGGGTAAAGCTATTAAACTAGTTTCTGCTAAATATAGTTTAACTGCTTGGCTGTGGCGAAGTGAAAAATTTTATACTAATAATAATTCACCTAATAGCTATAGTAATACAAGCACGAAGTTACTTGACTATAATTATTTAGCTGAAGGTGTTTTTCCGATAAATAAAAGTAAGTCAGTTAAATTACTACTTTTTGGTGATTTAATGTTAGATAGACATGTTTTGGAGAAAATAAAATTACACTCCTTAGATAGTCTTTTAAACAAGCTAAATGAAGATGAGTTTACTCAAGGATATGATGTTGTTGGGGCTAACTTAGAGGGGGCGGTTACAAACGAGGGTAAGCATTATTTGCCACATAATCTGTACGATTTTGCCTTTAATCCCGAGATAATTTCTCAACTGAAAGATTATAATTTTAATTTTTTTACTTTAGCTAACAATCATTTATCAGATCAAGGAAGTAAAGGGATTGAAGAGACTTATGAAAATTTAAGTCAATTAGGCTTTAATTATGCAGGTTGTCAGGATGCGAGTCTAGCTATTGATCTAGATAATATTCCTTTTAGTTTTATTTCCGATGATAAGAATATTTCTAGACTTAGTTTAGATAATTGTTCAGCCAGAATTTTAGAGGTCAATGGTCATAAATTAGGTATTTTAGCCTTTAGTATAGTCTATAGAAATATTAATGAAGATGAATTAATAAGATATATAGAAGAATTAAAAAAACAAGTTAAATGGCTGGTAGTTATGCCTCACTGGGGCATAGAATATCAAGCTATAGCTGTCTCAAGTCAAATAAATTTAGCCAGAAAAATTATTGATGCAGGGGCTGACGCCATAGTTGGTCACCATCCACATGTTATACAAAATTATGAGGTTTATGATAATAAGCCTATTTTTTATTCTTTAGGAAATTTTGTTTTTGATCAGTATTTTTCTAAAGAAACTCAAGAGAGTTTAGCTATTTCACTTATTTTAGAAAGTGACAAAGATCCTAGTTTTACAATTTATAAGTTAAAAAGTCGAGGTAGTAAAATTGAACAAATAGAGAGACAGGAATTGGAAAATTAAAAAATATGAAAAATTTAAAATTACAAAATAAATATTTGTGTCTACTTGGCATAGTTTTTGTAATATTCACTTTTGTTTTTTTGTCTAAACCACTTAAAGCTGATTATTACTCTTCTGGTCTTGAGGGTAAGATACTATTACAAGTAGAGGAAAACGGCGAAGCTTGGTATGTGTATCCTCAAAATGGTCAAAGATATTTTTTAGGTAGACCAAAAGATGCCTTTGAGATTATGAAAAATTTGTCTTTAGGGGCAAAACACAGCTTCATAGTCAATACCACCGTCTTTCCCAGTAATTTAGCGGGATTAGTTCTTTTAGACGTGGAAGAAAACGGTGAAGCCTATTATATTCATCCAGATAATTTAACTAAACATTATTTAGGGCGACCAAACGATGCCTTTAATTTAATGAGGGAAATGGGTTTAGGTATAAAAAATGCTGATCTTGTTCAGATACCTGTAGCTGAGATAGGAGATAAAGTAGTATTGGAAAAATTGAAAGACTCATATTTAATTAAGTCAGTACCTTTTACCACTCAAGCCCCTTTTACTAATTGGCAGGATAAGAGGCAACAAGATGGCTGTGAAGAGAGTTCAGTCCTTATGGTGATGAAATGGGTAAGACAAGAGAGTTTAAGTAAACAGGAGGCTTTAGACAGTATTTTGAATATTTCCGATTACCTATTGGAGAATTATGGTGAATATAGAGATATCTCCTCTTTAGATACTGTTAATTGGATTTTTAAAGATTATTATAAGTACGACAAGCTTACTTTAAAATATAATATAAAAGCAGAGGATATTATTTATGAGCTTTCTAAGGGTAATTTAATTATGACACCAATGAATGGTCAAATTATGCATAATCCATATTTTACGCCCCCTGGACCACCTAGACATATGATTGTTATTAAGGGTTATGATCATAAAAAAAATGTTTTCATAACCAATGACCCAGGTACTAGATATGGAGAAAATTATGAGTATGACGTTCAAACTCTATTTGACTCAATTAGAGATTATCCCACGGGATATCATGAGCAGATAGATAAAATAGAGAAAAATATGATAGTTATTTGGAGCTAAAATATAAAAATATTTTTATTATTAACTAATTTATCTATGAGAAAAAATATCAAAATATTATCAATATCTTTAGCTTTATTGATAATTTTAATTGTGGCAATATATTTTATTGTGATGATAAAAATAGCCAATAATAAAAATATTATAGATAAGCAAATTAGTGATGATAAGACTAAGGCAGTAATTGATCAACAAGATGAGCCAAATGTTAATGTAAGTTATATGGATATAGATAAACAAAAGAAAGATTGCGAAGATAAGGGAGGAATTTTTAATGATTGTGGCAGTTCTTGTAATTCTTCGGGCATATGTTTAGATGTTTGTGTTCCGGTTTGTATACCAAAAAAAGAAACTTATGGAAAAGATATGAATTGGCAAGAGTATAGTAATGAGAGTTTAGAATTTTCTATATTGAAGCCCAAAATTTCTAAATTAGAAATGTTAGACTCTAATGAGTTTAAGTTAGAGATTACTGAAGACAGGGAACAGACGGCGTCTTCCCCTGGTTTAATAATGTTAATCTCTAAACAATCTTTTAATCCTCAGGAAAGTTTAGAATCTCACTTATCTAGGGAAATAGAACAACTTAACTCTACTGAGAAATTGACTAGTTCGTTAACAGCGAACAGAGGGGGGTCAAGTTTAGTTAGTTATAGTTACAACACTAAGAGTACAAGATTATTTAAACACCTAATAATATCAGTTTATCCAGGTAAATATTTTAAATTAAGTTATTTCGTAGTTAATTATAATTATTTGGACTTAGCAAATAAAATTATAGGGTCATTTAATATATTAGATGAAGATAAAATGAAAATTAGTCAACAAAGTATAAAAGCAGAAAGTCCTAAGTTGCTTCAGTCGGTAAGTTCACCGTTTAAGATAAGTGGCGAAGTTCGAGGTTCCTGGTTTTTTGAAAATCAGTTTATTGTTTCTCTAACTGATTGGGATGGTAAAATTATTAGTGAAACTACGGCCTCTAGTTCAAAAAATTGGATGACAGAAGATTTCATACCATTTAGCGCTGAAATTGAATTTGAAATTCCTGATAATCTTTATAGCACCAGAGCTAATTTAATTTTACAAAAAAATAATGCCTCAGGTTTTCCAGAGCATGACGATAGCTTAGAGTACGTGATTTATTTATCTAGATAAGGTATAAATAATATATATATAATTAATTCATAATTTATGAAAATTCTTCTCACTTGGCTTATAAGCACTTTAGCCCTTTTAATTAGTGCTTGGTTAATACCAGGAGCTAAAATAGAGAGTTTTTGGTCAGCCCTAATTGCTTCTTTGGTTTTAGGTATTGTTAATGCAGTAATTAGACCAATTCTAGTTATTTTAACTTTGCCAATTAACTTATTAACCTTAGGTTTATTCACTTTAGTTACCAATGGCTTAATGGTCTGGTTAGCTTCAGCTATGCTAGCGGGCTTTAGTATAGCTAACTTTTTAACCGCTTTAATTTTTAGTGTTATTTTAGCCTTTATTGTTTGGATAATGGAAGCTATAATTAAATAAAATTAATAAATATATTTATGAATAATTTCGAAAATAAAAAAGATATATTTTTTAGCGATGAAGAAGAGAAAGAAATTGAAGAAATGGAAAAAAGAAAAATTCAGGAGAGTGATGATTTTAAAGAAGAAGATATAAACTACAAGAGAAAATTATTTAATCATAGTGAAATTACTGATGAAGAAGCTGAGAAAATTATTAAAAAAATGGAGGAGGAAAAAGCTGAAAAATTAGAACAGGAAAGAAAAAAAATACAAGAAAACCACCGTAGAGAGATAGAAGAGTCTCGTGAAGATCAAAGGGATGATATTGATGACTTATATAGAAGATAAACTTTTTTGAATAAAAAAAAGATGATACAAAGTATCATCTTTTAAGTTATTGTTTGTTTAGTATCTATTCCATATTATCACAAACACCATTATTATTTTCATCTATAAAACCTAAGCCACGGTGTTGTCCTTGCTCTTTATGCATTTTTCGCATTCTTTTTTGATCAGATAAAGCCGGTAGACCCAATTCTGTAGCTAAATTGTTAGCTTCTTCAAACTCGCCAGCTCTTTTTAATTCATGGATTGCTATTATTTGATCAAAATTCTCTTCAGTAATCTTATCAGTAATTAACTTATTTTTAGATAGTTCCTTCCAGGCATTATAATCATTATTCTCTAAGGCTTCATTCATTTCTTGAAAATTTTGGTTATTAGCCTTAAATTTCATTTCTCTATTTTGTGAACTCGGCTCTTTTTTATTGTAGCCTTCTTCTTGAAAGGCATCAGCCATGTTTATAGCCCCTAGACCCAAAATTATTACTGCTAATGAAATAGCAGAAAATTTAAATACTCTATTCATAGGTTTATTTTTAATTAATAAATTATATTATTTAACACGTGTCTATTTATATTACGCAATTAAAATATTATTCTTTCATTATCATTTGTTATTAATAAGTTTATTTATTCGCACATAGGGCAAAATGGTTCATGGGGATGAAGTTCAGGTTTTCTAAACAGGGGTTTAATGTCATAAACTTTAAAAGTGCTAGTTCCGGTTTTTTCTCCTATAACTTTAATATTATCAAAAGGTTGTAATTTAAAATTTGGTTTTTGTTTTAGGTCATGCATGTCTAGTAACCAGAGATTAGCTTTAAAATCTTTAAGATAAAGAATTTTATTTTGATTTATTAGCAATTTACCCGCTAAACGACCACTGTCAGGTCGTTGCCACATTTCAAATTTTTTGTGAGTATAGTTTTGATAAGTATTAGAATTATCAATAAAAATAGCTTGTAATTTATCAGCTAAGCCAATTTGATAAATAAATATAGAAAGAATAAGAGAAATAATAAAATAAACTATAATTACTTGGATAATGTGTAAACGGTAGCCAAATTCTATATGTTTTAGATTATAGGTGGCTAAAAATAAAAAACCAATTAGAGCTATTATCCATAAATATGGAATAGAAATAAGTAAAGTTTGTGATAATGATAATTCATTAATATATAGAGAAATATCTTGATTTTTTAAAAAATAATAAATAATTGATAAAGCTAATGACCCAAGGATAATAGCTACAATAGCGCTAGTCCAAAGTAAGTATTTTTTTAGAAGAAAGGTGTATTTAGGTTTAGGTTTTATTTGTTCTTTTTTTAATTTTTGTATTATTTTATTCTGAATATTATTCATAGTTTTATATTTAAAATTTAAAATTGTTCTTTTAATTTTTTTTTGGCTCTATTAATAAGAGTAGATACTGTTCCGATAGGTTTTTTTAATATATCTGATATTTCTTGATAATCCTTTTCTTCTAGAAATTTTAAAATTAGGACTTCACGATATTTTTCTTTTAATTGATATATTTTATTTTTTATCATTTGACTATCGTATTCTTTGGAGATATTTTCATGTAAATTAAGAGAAGATTTTATTTGAGAAAAATCTTGTGGATCCAAAAAATTTATCGGACGAACATTATTTTTTCTTAGTTGGCTAATAGTTTGATTATGACAAATTCTATAGGCCCAGGAAGAAAATTTAAGTGAGGGGTTATAGGCGTTTAAGTTTTTATATATTTTTATAAAACTATCTTGTAATATATCTTGGCAGTCTTCTTGATTTAATCTACTAAGTCTTTGAATATATCTAAGTAATGGTTTTTCGTAGCGATTTAGAATATATAAAAAATTGTCTTTATCTTCTAAAGCCAAAATAACCAACTCTTGATCAGTTTTTTGTTCAATTTTTTCCATCTATAATATATTACGTAATATTAGTAATAATTATTTCAAACTGTTGATAACTACTATTGATACTTTTATTAATCTATTCTATAATACTATAATATAATTTTTTAAAATTACCTAGTAAAGTAATTTATTTTTTTATTTTAAGATTAGTTATATAACCCTTTAGAAGTAGCTTTTATTTTCCTCTTGATTTTTTATTTGTTTTATGCTACTATACTATTAGTTAATTAATTAAGTAATTTTTGCTAGTCCCGCACCAGCGGGTATTTTTATTGTTTAAATATATGGATATAAGAAATATTGCCATTATTGCTCACGTTGATCATGGTAAAACAACTCTAACCGACGCTTTACTTAAACAAGCTGGAATGGTTAAAGAAGGTGTAAGTATGGATTCTAATGATCTAGAGAAGGAAAGAGGTATAACTATTTATTCAAAAAATACATCTTTAGTGTATAAAGATACTAAAATAAATATAGTTGACACTCCAGGTCATGCTGATTTTAGTTCTGAGGTGGAGCGAATACTAAGGTCAATTGATTCAGTGCTACTTTTGGTTGATGCCCAAGAAGGACCGATGCCACAAACTAAGTTTGTTTTAAAAAAATCTTTGGAATTAAATTTAAATCCAATTGTGGTTATAAATAAAATTGATAAACCAGCTGCTAGACCACAAGAAGTTCATGATATGGTTTTAGAGCTATTTATGGATCTGGGAGCTAACGAAAAACAATTAGATTTTCCGGTTATTTATGCTATTTCTAAACAAGGAATAGCTAAATCAAATTTAGAAGATGAAAGTTCTGACTTATCTCCTCTTTTAGATTTAATTTTAAAAGTAGTTGAACCAACTTCTAGTGTTGATGCAACTAACAAACCTTTACGTATGCAACCTTTTAATCTAGCCTATGATAGTTATCTTGGTAGATTAGCAATTGGTAGAATTTATGAAGGAACCGTTAAAAATGGTATGAATGTTGTAATAAAAAAAGAAGGGAGTAGCGATAGACAGGGAAAAATAACTAATCTTTTTACTTTTTATGGTACTGAAAGAAAGGAAGCTGATAAAGCTTCTGCTGGCGATATTGTTATATTAGCCGGACTACCAGATATATATATCGGAGAAACTATTTGTATAAGTAAAGATCAAGAAACTTTACCTGCTATTAGGATTGATGAGCCAACTATATCAGTCAATTTAATGGTAAATAATTCTCCTTTTGCTGGTAAAGAAGGGAAGTATGTTACTAGTAGTAAAATTAAAGGAAGACTTATGAGAGAGTTAGAGGTTAATGTGGGTTTAAAAATTGATTTTGATAACCCTGATAGTGGTTATAAGGTTTATGGTAGGGGCGAGCTTCATATAGCCGTATTGCTAGAGAATATGAGACGAGAGAATTTTGAAGTACAAGTTTCTCAACCCAAAGTTATTTTTAAAAAAGAAGACAATGTTTTGAAAGAACCTTTTGAAGAAGTTATCGTTGATGTTCCTACTGAAATGTCGGGAACGGTAATTGAAAAAATGTCTAAAAGAAAAGGCAGGCTACTTAATATGAACCCTGAGGAAAATAGACAAAGATTAACCTTTGAAATCCCTACCCGTGGTTTACTTGGTTATCGTGGTGAATTTGTTGTAGATACTAAAGGAGATGGAATTTTAACTAGTCGGGTAATTGGCTTTAAAGAACAAGTAGGAAATATTGAAAAACATGAATATGGTTCAATGATATCCATGGAAACTGGTAAATCCTTAGCCTTTGCTTTGTGGAATTTAGAAGCTAGAGGTAGAATATATATTACTCCAACTACAGAAGTATATAACGGCATGATAATTGGTAATGTGTCTAAGGGTAATGATATGTGGGTGAATCCAATTAAAGGTAAAAAATTAACTAATGTTAGAGCATCTTCAGCTGATGAAGCTATAATTTTAACTCCTGCCACGAAAGTAACTTTAGAGCGTGGTTTAGAAATTATGAAAGAAGATGAATTTTTAGAAATTACCCCTCATAGCATTAGACTTAGAAAAGAATATTTAACTCAAACAGAGAAAGCCAAGAAAGATAAAGGCTTATCATAAACATAATATGAAAAAATTTAAAGATTTCGGTTTAAAACCGGAGATAATTAAAAGCTTAGAAGAAATGGGCTTTGTGGAACCATCTGATATTCAAACTCAAGCTATCCCAGAAATTTTAAAATCAAGTAGAGATTTGGTAGGTTTAGCTCAAACTGGTACAGGGAAAACAGCGGCTTTTAGTTTGCCTATTTTAGAAAAACTTAATTTAAAAGATAATAATTTACAAGCATTAATACTTTGTCCTACTAGAGAGCTTTGTTTACAGATTAGTGAAGATATAGCTAAATTAGGTAAATATTTACCCAATTTAAAAATTACTTCAGTTTATGGTGGAGAAAGAATAGAAAATCAGATAAGTCAATTAAAAAGAGGTGTTCACGTAGTTGTAGGAACACCAGGTAGATCCCACGATTTAATTAGAAGAAGAATTTTACAACCACAAAAGATTAAAACTTTAGTTTTAGATGAGGCTGATGAAATGTTAGATATGGGCTTTAAAGAAGATTTAGATGCTATTTTAGATGTTTCTTCTAAAGATAGACAAACCTTACTTTTCTCAGCTACTATGTCGCAGTCAGTTAAAAAAATTGCTGAGAGATACATGTCAGATAGTCATGAAATACGAGTTGGAGATAGAAATAGTGGAGCGACTAATGTTAGTCATAAATATTATATTATAGATGGCCGTAGAAGACTAGAATCTTTGCAACTTATTTTAGCAACTTTACCTGATATCTATGGTATAGTTTTTTGTCGTACTAAATATCAAGTACAAGAACTATCAGATAAACTTAAGGGCTTGGGCTACAAGGCTGAGGCTTTGCATGGTGATATTTCTCAGAATTTGAGAACTAAAATAATGGCTAGATTTAAAGAAAAAAATATTAACATACTAGTAGCAACCGATGTAGCAGCTAGAGGTATAGATGTAAATAATTTAACTCATGTTATAAACTTCACTTTATCAGATCAAGACCAAGCCTATACTCATAGAAGTGGTCGTACGGGCAGAGCTCAAAATAAAGGTATCGCCTTATCTTTAGTAGCCAGAAAAGAAGCTTTTAAGATTAATAGATTAGAGAGAATTATTGGACAAAAATTTACCCTAGAACAATTACCAAGTAAAAAGGAAATATATCTTAGTCAAATAGAGTCTTTTTTAACTAAAATTAAAGAAGTTGATATAAGTAAGTTAAATTTTGATGATTATTTTTCTCAAGCAGTTAAAGATTTAGATATGTCACCCGAAGAGATGTTAAAACGTTTTATTGCCTATAATTTAAGTGATCTTATGAACTTTAAAGAGGTAGCAATGACTCCTGTTAGAAGAGAGTTTAATGAAAGTGGAGGTGGGTATAATAGAAGGAATAAGTCAGGTGGAAGAGATAGAGGTGTGAGAAATAAAGATAAAGGAGAAATAAGGAGTGGTGAACAAGTTAGCTTAGAAATATCTCAAGGTAAAAAAGATGGGTTTACTGTAAAGATGTTTTTTGACTTAATTAATAGAAAAGATAAAAATATAAAGAAGGTTGATATTGGTAGAATAAATATTTTAGAAAATAAAACTATTTTTCAAGCTAATAAGAGTGAAGCTGATTATATAAAGAAGATTTTAAATAAATAGTATTTTCAGATAAATAGATTTAGATGATAAAGAAAAAGACCGTTTGTTTAAACGGTCTTTTTTTGAAATCATATGATATCTTTATAGGATATTTTAGTTTTGATTAATAATTATTCATATAACTATTATGTCAGCTGAGGTGTTCTTTTTATTGATTAATTTAATGTTGCACTTCGGAGTAGAATGTAGCCTTTAACTATTGACAAGATATAGAATTTAGTATATACTAATAAGTTGCGTTAATTGCAACTATCATGACAGAGTGTCATGTGTATAAGTTCATAAACAATTAAATAAAATTATTTAAAGCATGGAAAATTTATTGAATTTTTTGCCCATTGTGTATGTCTTGGTTGACGTACTGGTTATTAGCTTATTAATGGTTATTTTTTACCGTAGAGTTGTACCTACGAATATGGTACATATAGTGCAGTCTCAAAAAAAGACTACTTCTTATGGTACAGATCAAGAAGGAAGTAATGTTTATTATGCCTGGCCATCGTGGTTTCCTAAAATTGGGGTTACGGTGATTAAGTTGCCGGTTTCAAATTTCGATTTATCATTAAAAGATTATGAGGCTTATGACACCGATCGAGTTCCTTTTATAGTAGATGTTACTGCTTTTTTTCGTATTTCTGATACGAGTAAGGCCGCTAAACGCATAAAGGATGTTGATGGATTAATAAAGCAACTATCATTGATTACTCAAGGTTCTGTTAGAAGGGTTTTAGCTTCTGATGAAATAAATGCCATTATGATTGAACGTTCGAAATTTGGTGATGCATTCACTGAACAACTTAAAGATTTATTAGATGAATGGGGCGTTGAGTCAGTAAAATCAATGGAGTTGATGGATATCCGCGATGCAGACGGTTCAAAAGTTATTTCCAATATTATGGCTAAAAAGAAATCTGCTATTGAGATGGAGAGCCGTGTAGAAGTAGCAAAAAATGACCAGGCTGCAGAAACTGCAGAAATTGATGCTAAGCAGGCTGTTGATATTCGTCAGCAAGATGCCTTACAGGCCGTGGGTCAGCGTACAGCTGAAAAAAATAAAGAAGTAGGTATTGCTGATGAGCAATCAGAACAGGAGGTGTTGACACAGACAGTAATAACCAAAACTCGAGACATGGATGTTAAAAGAGTTGAGAAAGTTAAGGCTGCCGAAATTTTACGCGATGAAATGATTGTACAGGCCAATCAAACCAAACTAACAACTGTTATCGTTGCTGAAGGTAATCTTGATGCTAAAAAACGGGAATCAGAAGGAATTGAGATTGAGGGTGCTGCCGAAGCTGAAGCTGCAAGATTAATGAAATTAGCACCGGTTGCAGCTATGATTGAACTTGCCAAAGAAATTGGTTCAAACCCTGGTTACCAGAAATATCTGGCGCAAATAGAAGCTATTAAAGCTTATTTAGCTGTTGGAGGAGCACAGGCCGAAGCATTGCAAAAAGCCGATGTAAAAATTATTGCCAATGCTGGCGATGCAACTTCTGGGATGAAAAACGCAATGGATTTGTTTACCTCTAAGGGTGGCACAAATTTGGCATCCATGATTGAAGCTTTTTCTCAAACCCCAATGGGTTCATCGTTATTGAGTTCACTTGGCGTAGAAGATTCTGTAAAAGACGCAGGAAAAAAGAATTCAGATGAAGTATAAACTTCATTGAAACATAATACCCCGAGCACAATTAAGTGCTCGGTTTTTTTTATTTAAATTAATTAACTTATTTATAATCTCCCTTGCTAGACTTACATGTATTTGTTATAATATCATCTCTAGTTTTAGAAATATATGGTTAAAATTGCTAAGAGACAATTCGAATTAGTTTCAAAGTATCAGCCCTTAGGAGATCAACCGGGGGCTATTTTGAGTTTAAAAAAGGGAATTGATAAAGATTATCGCTTCCAAACTCTTTTAGGAGTTACAGGTTCTGGTAAAACCTTTACCATGGCTAATATTATAGATAAAACCACTTCTCCGGTTTTAGTTATGGCGCCTAATAAGGCCCTAGCGGCTCAACTATATAGAGAGTATAAAAACTTTTTTCCAAAAAATAATGTGAATTATTTTGTTTCTTATTATGACTATTATCAGCCCGAGGCTTATCTTCCTATTACAGATACCTATATAGGTAAAGAAGCAATGATAAATGAAGAAATAGATAGATTTCGTCATGAGGCAACTAGTGCCTTACTTAGTAGAAATGATGTTATAGTAGTGGCTTCAGTTTCTTGTATATATAATCTCGGTGTACCAGTTAATTACTTACAATCTTCACTTAGACTTGCGCAGGGTCAAACTATTACTAGAGGAGATTTGATTTCTCAACTAATTAAAATTCAATTTACTCGCACTAATAGTATTTTAGAGAGAGGAGAGTTTAGGGTTAGAGGTGATATTATTGAAGTAATACCTTCCTCTAAAAAAACCTATTACAGAATAGAGCTTAAGGATCAAAAAATTAAAAATCTATATTTAGTTGATGGTTTAACTTACAAAATAAAAGAGGAACTTGTAGAAATTGTAATTTTTCCAGCTAAACATTTTATCTCTAGTAAACCTCAAATTGAAGTAGCTATAAAAGATATAAAAACTGAATTAAAAGATAGGCTCAAATATTTTAAAAAGAATAACTTACTTTTAGAGGCACAAAGACTGGAGAGAAGAACGCGCTATGACATGGAAATGCTTAGAACTTTAGGTTATTGTCATGGAATTGAAAACTACTCACGACACTTGTCAGGTAAGTTATCAGGTGAAGCCCCTGATAGTCTTTTAGCCTATTTTCCTAAAGATAAAGATGGTAAGCCAGATTTCTTAACTATTATAGACGAGTCTCACATAGCCGTGCCTCAAATTGGTGGGATGTTTGCTGGTGATAAAAGTCGTAAAAATAATTTAGTTAAATATGGTTGGCGCTTACCTTCAGCTTTAGATAACAGGCCTTTAAAGTTTGATGAATTTTTAGATAGAGTTAATAAAATAATCTTTACCACCGCCACTCCAGGTAAATGGGAAAATGAAAAATCACAAAATATTGCTCGGCAGGTAATACGTCCCACAGGTTTAGTAGATCCGCCAATAGTGGTTAAACCAGTTTTCGATAAAGCTACTAATTGGAGTCAAATTGATGATATTGTAAAGATTGTAAAGGAGGATATAAAAATAAGTGAAAGGGTGATTATAAACACCTTAACTAAAAAACAGGCTGAAGATTTAGTAGATTATTTAAAGAAGACTGATATTAAATCAAGTTACTTACATTCAGATGTTAAACTAGTTGAGAGAACTCAAATACTTAAGACTTTTAGAGAAGGTAAATTTAATGTTTTAGTGGGAGTTAATTTACTTAGAGAAGGTTTAGATTTACCAGAGGTAGTTTTAGTAGCTATTTTAGATGCTGATAGAGAAGGTTTCTTACGTAGTCGCACTTCACTTATGCAAACTATGGGTAGAGCAGCTAGAAATGTTTCAGGTAGAGTAATTCTTTACGCTGATAATATAACAGATTCTATAAAGTTTGCTATAAATGAAGTAGAAACAAGGCGAAAAAAACAATTAGCCTATAATAAAAAAGAAGGTATAAAACCCAAGACTATTAAAAAAGATATTGAGGATTTTTTAGACTTTGATAGTTTTAAGAAAGGTGATAAGAAAAATAAATAATTTAATATATGGATAATAATATAAATATAAAAGGTGCAAAAATGCACAATTTAAAAAATATCAGTTTAACTATTCCGCACAATAAATTAACTGTTATTACAGGAGTTTCTGGTTCCGGTAAATCTTCTTTAGCTTTTGATACTATTTTTGCAGAAGGACAAAGGCAATATGTTGAGTCTTTATCTCCATATATTCGCCAATTTTTGGGACAAAAAAAACCAGCTGATGTAGATGAGATTATTGGTTTAGCGCCATCTATTTCTATTGATCAAAAAGCTTTAAGTCATAATCCTCGCTCTACAGTGGGAACTTTGACAGAAATATATGATTATCTTAGAGTTCTATATTCTCGCTTAGGAGAGGTCTTTTGTCCTGTCTGTTCTCATAAGATTGAGAAGCTTAGTTTAGAGGAAATAGTTGATATTGTTATTTCCCAAGCCTTAAAAGCTAAAGAAACCGAGGTAGAAATTATTTCTCCACTAGTTAGAGCTAGAAAAGGTGAGTACTATCAACTTCTTTATGATTATTTTTCTTTAGGATATAGTGAGGTTATCGTTGATGGTAAAAGACGAAGGTTGTCAGAAAAAATAAATATAAATCCCAAACAAAAACATGATATTAGTTTAGTGGTAGATAAAGTGCTAGTAACAGATCAAACAAGATTATTTGAAGCTATAGAAAATTCTTTAGCTTTTTCCAAAGGTTTAGTTGTAAGTAGATTAATTAAAAGTAATAAAGAACATCTTTTATCTTCAAATTGGACTTGTCCTTATGATAATTTTTCTTTTCCAGAAGTAGAACCTCGTTTATTCTCCTTCAATAGTCCCGCAGGTGCTTGCCCAGAGTGTCATGGATTAGGGCAATTAGGTTTTAGAAGTCAGGTAGTTTGTCCTAAGTGTATGGGCCAAAGATTAAAAGAAGAGGCTTTATCAGTTAAAATTGAAGGTAAAAATATTTATGAACTTAGTTCGCTTAGTATTTTAGAGACCTATAACTTTTTCAATACTTATTACGAAAAGATTAATGATAGGCAGAAAAAAATTGCCGAAAATATTATAATAACCGTAATTGATAGACTTTATTTTCTTCTACAAGTTGGTTTAGATTATTTAAATTTAAGCCGAGAGGCAGGTACACTGTCAGGTGGAGAAGCACAAAGAATTAGATTGTCTTCACAAATTGGCTCTCAATTATCTCGTACTCTTTATGTTTTAGACGAGCCTACTATTGGTCTACACGAAAGGGATACAGATAAATTAATTAAAACTTTAAAAGCTCTTAGAGATAAGAATAATACCGTAATTATAGTTGAACATGACGAGAGAACTATTATGGCTTCGGATTATTTAGTTGACTTAGGCCCCTTAGCTGGTCGTCACGGAGGTAAAATTGAAGCTATAGGGGAGACTAAAGATTTACTTGAAAATAAGGCTAAGTATAAGTCTTTAACTCTAGATTATTTAAGAGGAGATAAAAAAGTAGATATTAGCGAAGATAGACGTAGTCGTCGCACAGAAGAAATTAAACTTATTGGAGCTTCAGCTAATAATTTAAAAAATATTAGTGTTAAAATTCCTTTGAGAAAATTAGTAGGAATTTCTGGAATCTCAGGATCAGGTAAGTCTTCGCTTCTGTATGATGTTTTGTATAAAAATTTAGCACAGATAAAAAATAAGTTAAATAGAAATGTAAAATTAGAAAATTTAAAAAAATTTATCGGTTCAGAGTATATTGATAAAGTAGTAGTAATTGACCAATCACCAATCGGTCGAACTCCTCGCTCTAACCCAGCTACTTATACAGGAATCTTTACTCCGATTAGAGATTTTTTTGCTGAACTTCCTGAAGCTAAAGAGAGAGCCTATTCTTTATCTAGATTTTCTTTTAATCGCCCAGGGGGACGGTGTGAGTCTTGTCAGGGAGCAGGATTTAACTTAATAGAAATGCATTTTTTACCACCTGTGCTAGTTGAATGCGAAGTTTGTCATGGTAAACGTTTTAATAGAGAAACATTGCAAATAAAATATAAAGGGTTGAGCATTGCTGATATTTTGAGCTTGACTATAAACGAGGCAGTTGATGTTTTCAAGGATCAATATCAAATAACCGATAAGTTAAAAGTATTGCAAGAAGTAGGTTTAGGTTATCTACAACTTGGTCAAAGTGCTACTACGCTCTCAGGTGGAGAAGCTCAGAGAATAAAGTTAGCTAAAGAGCTTACTCATGTTTTAGGCAAAAAAACCCTGTATCTCTTAGATGAGCCGACAGTTGGTCTGCATTACTATGACATAGAATTACTGCTAAAAGTTTTAAATAAGTTAGTAAATAGAAGCAATTCAGTTTTAGTAATAGAGCATAATTTGTATATGTTAAAAGCCATGGATCATATAATTGACCTTGGCCCAGAAGGGGGCTACAAAGGAGGTGAAGTGGTAGCTGAGGGACCTCCGGAGCAAATTGTTAAGACTAAAGCCAGTATTACAGGAGAATATTTAAAAGATTATTTATGAATTTAAAAATAGCTAAAGAAAAATTAAAAACTGTTTCCAAGGGCTCGGGGGTATATAGGTTTTTAGATGATAAAAAAGAAATATTATATATCGGTAGAGCGATTAATTTACAGAATCGTTTAAAGCAATATTTTCAAAAAAATGTTGATTCTCGTATAGAAGAAATGGTTTCTCAGGCTGAAGATTTTCTATATATAGAAACTAGTAGCCTACTAGAGGCAATAATTTTAGAAGCTAAGAACATTAAAAAGTATTGGCCTAAGTATAATATTAAAGACAGAGATGATAGATCTTTTTCCTATTTAATGATAAGTAAAAAAGATGATTACCCTAAACCTATAATAATTAGAGGCAGGGAACTTAAAAAATTTAGTCCTAAAAATGTTTGGTTATTTGGTCCTTTTCAGTCACAATTTATACTCCACCAAGCTTTAAAGATAGTTAGAAGAGTTTTTCCCTATAGCACTTGTCAGCCAAGTTGTGGACAGCCTTGTTTTGATTATCAAATTGGGCTTTGTGAAGGAATTTGTTTAGGAAAAATTTCTGTTTTAGATTATAGGGATAATATAAAGAAACTTGTTTTACTTTTTCAAGGAGAAAAAAAACAACTTTTTAAGTTGCTTAAAAAAGAAAATCCAGAGAAAATAGTTGCTTTAGAGAATTTACAAGAAGTAGCTCTACTTCAGAGAGAAAAAGATTTGTCGCAGGCTAGTTTAGAGAGAATTGAGGGCTATGATATTTCTCATTTAAATTCTAAAGAAGCTTTCTCCTCTTTAGTTGTTTTAAGTAATGGAGAAATAGATAAATCTCAATATCGCCTATTTAAGATATCAGAGGAAAATAGTGGTGATGACTTAAGGTCTCTTAGAGAGGCCCTAAAGAGACGTTTAAAGCATCATGAGTGGACTTACCCCAATCTTATCTTTATTGATGGTGGAAAGCCTCAAATAGATTTTATTTCTAATTATTTTAGTGAGAATAATATTAGAATTCCAATTGTAGGGTTATCTAAATATGGAGGAGATAAGTTAGTTTTTGCTAAAAATATACCTAAAAATATTAAGTTACTTATAAGTAGCTTAAAACCAGATTTACTTAAATTAAGAGAAGAGGCTCATCGTTTTAGTTTACAAGCTTCAAGGAGAAGGAGGAAAATTAAGTAAAAAAGTTGAATGTTCAAATTTAATTGTTTTGTTTCAAAATATCACTTAAGTGATCAATAGCCTTTATAATTGGAATTACTTGAATGCCCTCATAGTACTCTTCTCTTTGACTGTTGCAAAAAATGAAAGATTTTGATTCAGGGTAATCTTTTTTAAAAGCATGTAAACCTTTTAAATCTTTTTTATTTATATTAGATTTACGTTTTATTTCAAAGGCTAGTAATCCTTTAGGACCATAAAGAACAAAATCAACTTCTAAACCTGTAATTGAGCGCCAGTAATATATTTTATAGCCTAAATTATAATAATCATTTATAGCTACAATTTCTTGTAAAAACAGAGTTTCTAAGGCCGGACCTTCTATTTCAGATTCTGAATCTAAAGGCCCTGTTGGACGTAGAGATCTAAACACGCCAACATCAAAATAATAGAATTTGTTATGAGAGATTAATTTTCTTTTAGCTCTTTTTTTAAATATTGGTATACGAATTGCAATAAGTAAATCTTCTAAAATTTTGAAATAATTTTCTGTTAGTTTTCTTTCTAGTTGAGATTCCTCTGCGACTTGAGTAACATTTAAAACTTCTCCTTGAGAAAATGAGGCAGTTTCTAAGAATCTGGAGAAATTGCCAATGTTACGAGTCAGGCCTTCCTGCAGTATCTCTTCTTTAAGATAAGTATAAACGTATGAGTCTAAAAATTTGATTGGATCAGTAGAAGTATAGGCCATGGGTAATTGTCCATATTTTAAAGAATGAGATAAAGAAAAGTCTTTAGCTAATTCTTTTTTAGTTAAGGGATGGAAGTAATATGTTAAAGCTCTGCCAGCTAGTAAATTAACACCTCTTTTTCTCAGACTACGAGCACTAGATCCAGTTAAGATAAATTTATAGCTTTTGTCTTCTATTAATTTATGTACTTCATTTAATAGAGTTGGTATTTTTTGCACTTCATCTAAAATTATCCAGTCTTTATAGTCCTCAGGAATGTAATTTAAAAGTTTCTCTGGTTTAGCCTGTAGTGTTCTATTCAGCCTTGAATCAAGTAAGTCTAAATAGATAGAATTTTTGAAATTTTTTTTAAGCCAAGTAGTTTTGCCAGTGCCACGAGGCCCAAATAAAAAGAAGCTCTGATTATTGTTGTTTGTTCGTAATAATCTTGTATACATATTTATTGTATTATGGAGTTAGTAATTCCATTTTAACACACTTTTTGGAATTATACAAGACAAAAATGCGATAATTTAATAGCTATAAATAATTATTGTTGATTTATAGCCTATATTTTGATATTATCTAAATATAGTAAATTATTAAATTAAAATTATGAAAAAAGGCAATAAGACTATTACTTCACAAATATTAAGTGGCGTTTTAAAGTTTTTAGCAGTTTCTGTTTCATTTATACTTCTTATTGTTATCATAATTCCTTCAATTTTAAGCCTTGTTAAGGGTCAAGACATTCCTCCTATTGATGAAACAGAACTTCAATTGCAAGTAGTTGATATTTCCAAAGAAGAAAATCTTTTTTATGATTTAGATTATGATATAGAAAAAGTTAGAAATTCAGTTATATTAAAAAATATACCCAAAGAAAAAGAATTTGTTTTAGATTATTTAGATAGTGATAAATGGGATAAAGAAGTTGTGGAAAATATTTTAGCTGATAATGAGAATATACTGCAAAATTGGACATCGGCTTCTGATAAGGGTAAATTTCAATTACCTTATACAGACGGTATCCTTGAGGTATCAGGAGATATGCCAGTGACGCCTTTTAACATCTATAGAGAAGTTAGTCGTTTAAGTGGAATTAAAGCCATTTATTTAGCTAAAAATGGTCAAGAAGAAGGGGCGCTTGACGAAGCTATGAAAAATATTATTGTTGGAAGTGCTATAGAGAATTCACAAAGTACTTTAATTGCTCATTTAGTTGGTAGGGCCGTAAAAAATACAGGTTTAGATGTATTACAAAAAGTTATTTCTATAATACCTGAAAACTCTCAAGTTATATCAGAATATCCTTTTGAGCTGGAAAATTATCAAGCAATAGCTAACCCATCTCCTTTTATAGTAGAGTATCTTGTTTGGAGACAGGGCTTAGATGACTCTTCAGATAATAATAATTTAGAATCAGTTTTATTAGATAAAATATTGCTAAGGAATAAATTTTATTTTAAGAAAAATTTAACTATTAGTTATTATTCTGATTTTTATAATCAGTTAGTTGTAGAAGCGGAAAAAGATTGCTCTCAAGTGAGTGATGTTTCTTATCCATTTAGACCTTTAGCGACTAATAATGTATTTAAGCTTTATTTTACGGAAAATTTAATGGGAAAATTAATGAGTTCCTTTCCTGAAATGGCATTTAATAATGTGTTAGAGAAAAAATGTACTACTGAGCAGAAGCTAAAAGAAACTAATTTAATAATTAGCAGTAGACAATTGCCTTAGTTTTTTATATAATTTAATTTATTGTTGTTTAATAAAATAATATAGATCATGAATAAAAGAATAACTTTCTGGTATGTAAGACCAATTGGCTCGCATACTAATAACTCCTTAGCTAGATACTTAAGGGAAAATGCTAAAGACTTAAACGATGGTGAAATCAGTGTAGCAGGACAAGTTTTTTTAGTTTATCAAGTAGACTATGAAACAATTAGCTTGCTACAAAAAAGTCGGAAAGATCAGGGTTTTGAATTTAAAATTTATCGCCGACAAGGTAAAAATGGTCAGGCACAAGAAGTAGACCTAGAAAGTCTGAATAAAAGAAAAAAACAAAAGCTAATTAAACATAATTAAGCTATACTACATATTAACAGTCGCTTTAAATAAGGCGACTTTTTATTTTTTTAAAAAAATGTTAGATTAATCAATTTTGGAGACATAATTACAGGAAGTAAATATTGACAACTACTAATTAAATTGTTATTATATTATGATTTATAATAAATAAATTATTGTTCATTAAAACTTAATAAATTATGAAAGATCAAAAAAAAGATGTAGCTTATGAACCTCAGATTAAACTAACTCTAAATGGAGGTGGCTTGGAAATGGATGGGGCAACTATACCAGTAAAGTGGTTTTTTTCAGAAGAGTTAATAATAAAAGAGCCAAAGTACTTAGTATTTTTCGATTTTACTGATAGCAATCTTAAACAAGAAGCTGTTAATCTTGGTCGTCGATACGTGGTAAAGGTGGAAGATGCCGTTAAATTTTTGCAAATTTTTAAATCTGGTCATCATTTACTTTTAGCCTTAACTTTCGATTCCAAAGAAAATGCTTTGAAATGTTTGAGTCGGAATGATAATGGTGTATATTCCAATGAAGTTCCTTTGGAAAATGTCAAAACAGGAGAATCGTGGTTAGGTTCTCTAGGTGTTGGTTGGTCAGAGTTTGAAGTTCCTGAAGGACTTTTTGCTAGACCTCCAGAAAATAAGTGGGGTAAAATTTGGTGGAATTATTTATTTTGGCCAAATCGTCCTAAAGCCAAGGATGAGTGTCAGGTAAGAAAATTAGCTTGGTTTTTTTCTTTACCCAAATTACCATTATTTGTTATAATTAATCTTCTTTACATACTTTATCACGCGATAGCGCCACTTATTGTATTGTTCGTTGGTTATCAAGCCATTGGTATAAAGAATATTTTTCAGAAAGTTTTACATCCTGTAGTTTGGGGATATTCTTTTAATGTCTTACCGCCGGTAAGTAATCAAAAGTTTTTAGCTATTTATGATAGTAATGGTGTAGTTCATAAAAAAATGTGGTTTTCTCCGTTAATGCTAATTACTTCAATTTCTCTCTTTTATTTCTCTTTAATGGCTATTTCAGAATTAACCGAAGTTTATGTTTTACCTTTAATTTTAATTGTTGCATTTATATTATTTGTAATAACTTTAATTAAAAATATTGAGCGTTTTGTTAATTTTGATTTTGATGATTTAATACCACTATTTATTATTATTTTAATTGTAGTTTCTTTGGTAATTAGTTTTATTTTTACTTTTTATATTGAAATTAATCCAGGACAGTATGATATAAGATCAGTTTATTTTTATGGTGCGGTTTTTGCATTTTTGATCTTTTCACTCTTGAAAGTTTCATGGATGATTATCGTAGATACAGATTGGTATAATAATTATCAGAAAAAAAAGAGTAAGAAATCTTCAAAGCAAAAGGTTTTGGTTAAAGAATCTTATCGAGAATACTTGAGCAAATTTTTTTCTGATAAGAATCTAGAAACTAAGGTAAGTTTAGATAATTTGCCGAAAACTTTCCAAAAAAGTCAGATAAAGAGAGATACAGTTATTCGTTTCTGGGATCTTAAAGCGAAGGTTTGTAGACCATTTGAGGAAAATTAAAAATAACAATTTAAGGGGATACAAAAGTCCCCTTTTTTTATTTTTTTTATTGAAATTAAATAAAAGTTAAGTAATCATTATTTCATTATATTTTAGTTATAAGTAAGTGATTTAATTTTTATTTTATGTAATAATATGTTAAAATATTTTTATCAATTAATACTTTAAGCATATTATGTTTCCGCCAAATTTTATAAAAAAAGAAGTAATATTGGATAATCTTCCTAAAACTATAGCTAAAATAACTAACATAGTTTCCAAAGAAAATGATAAGCATTTAGCCTTAAGCTCTGCTTATAATTTAGTTTCAGAAAAATTTCCTGGCTATAGGATACGTATGTTCTTTCGTTTTTGGATTATTTACTCTAAAGATTTGAATAAATTAGTGACTTATAATTATCTTTTTTGTACCCAAGTAAATTATATTCTTAGAAATGTATTAGTGAAGAGTACTTGGTATAGAGATGAGGATATACAGTTAAAATGGACTTTAGTTTGGTATATTATTCCTCATCAATATTTAAGAATAAAAATAAAGGAGAATGAGTATATGAATATTGACCCTTGGTCTAGAAGACTAGGAATAAAATTTGGAGATTATCTTTACGGTTTTCATGGTTAAAATAATAATTTTTTTGATTGATTATTTTTCTTATGCTATAATAATTTCATCTTAATTTTAAAATTTAAAAATAAATACTATGTGGAAAAAAATTATTTTAATTATCTTAACCTTACTTCTTTTAGTTGGTGATGGTTTTTTAGTAGCTGATATATTTAAAGGGGGAAATATAGTGATAAACATTATTACAGTGCTTATAACGCTACCTTTGATAGTATATTTTATTAGCTTTTATTTTAATCCTAAATATTATAGCTAAAAAATAATTTTGTAAATTAGATATTATAAATCAAAGCAAACAGCTTTGATTTTTGTTTTAGTCCATGCTAGTCTTTAAATAGTAATATAAAATAATTTAAAAATATGGAAAATGATAAAAGTGAAACAAAGAAAAAGAAAAAAAGTTGTTTAAAAAGATTTAGAAGAGTAATTAGCGTCTTAAGTGTTATCTTTCTAGCTTATCAAAAAATAAAAAAACTTAAGAAAAATCAGAAAAAATCAGAAAAAGATTCAATTTAGAGAAATATTTAATATAGTGATAAATTTAATGTTCATTTAAAACTAAAGAAAGAGGTAACTATGTCAAAGACAAATTTTATTGATGCGATCGTGTTAGACACGAACGTATTATTATCAGATCCGGGTTCTTTAAAACATTTTTTAAAGAATGGCTTAGTATTTTTACCCTTTCAAGTTCTATTAGAGCTTGATAAGCTAAAAAATGATGCCAATATTGGTTCTACAGCTTCAGAAGTGAGTAGAATAATTGAAAAATTACAAGAAACTGAGGAAAAATTCTTTATTGTTAAAGAGTTGAAGAGGGATGTTTTTAAGAATTTTTATGATCACGGAAATAATGATCATAGAATTTTAGCATCTTTAGCTTATCTGCTCAATGTTTTAAGTAAAAAAAACACTAAAGGAATTTATTCAGATGTTTTACTTAGAGTAAAAAAAATTAAATTGGTAACTCAAGACAGGAATTTACGAATTCAGGCCAGAGAATTTTTTTCTTCTCATAACAATTTATTAGTTGAGGATTACAAAAAAAATCAAATAAAAGTTCCAGAAATAATATCAGAAAGGTTGAGGGTTATAAAAAATCCTGGAGAGTGTCTTAGTGAAGCAGGGATAAATTATTTTAACTATGAGGAAGAAATATTTGGTAAACTTTTGGAAAATCAAGGAGTTCTTTGCTCGCAAACAAATGATCCAAATAGCTTAGATTGTTTTGCCTTAATTCGTCGAGGCAATAAAATGTTTATGCTGAGAGAAAATTTACAAGCTAGCGGAATTGTTCCCTTTAGTAATGGAGATGGAAAAAATTGGCAACAACATTTTGCCTTACAACATTTACTCGATCCTCAGATAAAAGCCATTTTTTTAGTGGGCGGAGCTGGTTCTGGCAAAACCTTATTAGCTTTGGCAGCTGGTTTACAACAGAAATATAATAAGAATAATGGCAGTTATAGCTATAAGTATTTACGCCTAGCTAGGCCACCAGAATTTGTTAGTAAGGATCATGGTTATTTGCCTGGTAGTTTAGAGGAAAAACTTTACCCTTGGAATTATCCGTTTATTCAAAATCTTGATTTTATTGAGAAGAAACTAAGAGATAAGGGTCCTAAAACCAAGAGGATTCCTTCAGTTTTGTGGGATAACACCTTTGCTTCTGATGATACAAGCTTTGAATCTATACCACTTTGTTATATACAAGGTAATACTTTTCACGACAGCTTCTTTATTGTAGATGAAGCACAGAATTTATCCGAGCATCAGATAAAAGTGGTTATGAGTAGAGTAGGGCAAAATAGTAAAGTAATTTTTACTGGTGACCCAGGTCAAATTGAGAATAGGTTACTTACCCCCGAGACCTGTGGTCTCATGGTAGCTATAGACAAGCTAAGGGGAAATCCTTTAATTGCTTACACCGTTCTAGATCACTTAGTTCGGTCTGACATTTCAAAATTAGCAGCTAAGTTATCATAAAATTTAACTTATTGCTAATAATAACATTTTTAGTGGTTCATATGAGCCACTTTTTTATATTAAATTTATCTATAATTAAATCATTAACAATCATTTTATTAGACGATTAGATGAAGTTTAAGGACCCAAAAAACCATTAAAAATCCTTGAAGTAGTAATAAAATCATGCTCAAAGCCTGATCTATAATTTTGTGTTTAGTGGATAGGCTAGCCAGTACAATGTATAGGGGAAATATTGGTAGTAAATATCTCAATAAGCTATTTATACTTGGCATTCCGCTAAATAGAGGAAGAAAGCTAAATAGGAAGATGATAATAAAATATACACCTTTTAACTTTTTACTTTTAAAACTAAACACTGACAAAGAAAAAAAGAATAAAAAAATAGAGATATTTATAAATTGAAAGATATCTTTAGTAAATAAGCCATTGGCTAAAATAATAAATGGATTAGATAATACATGTCCCCAGCCTTGATATTGAATCTGCAAGTAATTTAAAAAATTACCAGTTAAATGATGTATATAAAATAAGAAAGCAATAAATCCTAGAGGGCTTATAAATATATAAAATATGTCGGCTTTAATCTTTTTTATATTAAAGCTTTTATTAATAAAATACATTAGAAGCAAAATAGGAAATATTAATATTCCAAAAGGGCGAGTTAAGCCTAGAAGTAAAGCACTGAAAGAAGCCTTAAGCCAATCATTTTTTATAGCAAAGTAATAACTAGCTAAGAATAACATTAAAAAAATAGATTCGGAAAATAAACCTGAAAAAATGAATGCCGTAGGAAAGAAAAATAAATATTTTACTGATTTTAAGGCTAATTCCTCATTATGATCATATTTAACAATTTTGTAGAGTAAAAAGGCGCTAATTAAAAAGGCTAAATTAGATATTATTAAACCAGAAAAATAATTATTACCGATAAATAAGTTCAATGCTCTAATAAGGGCTGGATAAAGTGGAAAGAAAGCATAATTAGCTTGAAGAGTTGTCATTTGATTCTTTCCGGTTTCTTTTGAGTATCCCTCTTCAGTAATATTAAGATAATAAGCCGAATCCCAAGTGCCCCAAATATTAAGAACTGTTTGGTTAGAATAATTTTCACCCAAATCTATATAATCACCTAGTATCATTTTAGTAGATACACCAATAAAGCTAAGACATAAACGACTAATGATAAATAACAAAAATATATAAATAATAATTTTGTTAGTTTTATTTATTTTCTTAAACATATAAATAATTAAAATAAATCAAGTAAATTAATTTAATTATACCATAGACTTTATTTAGGTAAAATTTAGTCAATAATATTTTATATAAAATTATATCTATCTTTAAATTTTTTTAAAAATGTAGTAAACTATAGATAGTAGTATTAAATTTAAAAATTTTAAATATGATTAAAAGTAATCTTATTTTTTCCGAAAAACAAAAACAGAAAGCTATTTGGGTATGGGCAATTTTAGCTGTGGTATTTATAATTTTTCTCTATACTTTTGTAAGGCAAATTTTTTTTAATTCTCCCGTTGGTAATCAAGTAAGTTCTGATTGGTCCCTGTATCTTAATTTAGCTTTAATTTTATTTCTAGGTTATTTATTCTATTGTATTGGCTTGTCTGTAGAGATTAGAGAACAGGCTATTTACTATAAGTTTACTCCTCTTCATTTAAAATGGCGTCAAATTAACTTTTCTGATATAAGTAAGGCTTATGTTAGAAGCTATAAACCAATAGCAGAGTATGGTGGCTGGGGATGGCGCTTAGGTATGGGCGGACAGGGAAGAGCTCTTACTGTTAAAGGTAATCATGGACTACAACTTGAGCTAAAGACAGGTAAAAAAATACTTCTAGGCACTCAAAAGCCAGAAGAGCTTAAAAGGGTTTTAGAGAGTAATAAGTTAAGTATAAATAAAATATAATTTTATGAAAAAAATAAAAAAACTCTACAGAAATAATGATAAACGAATAATATTTGGAGTTTGTTCAGGTTTGGGTGATTATTTCAACATAGATGCTAATTTGTTTAGACTACTTTTTATTTTTTTATTAATCGTTGGAGGTTCTGGTTTATTACTTTATATTATTTGTGCCATTGTTATTCCTCCAATGGAGAGTAAAGGCGTAAAGGGTAAAAATATTAAATAAATAATAAAGCTATGATAAAGCTAATTTTTCAAAAAAAAATATTTCTAATTTTAGCCATAATCCTTATATTTTTACCTTTAGTCAGTAAAGCTGAAAGCGAGGATCTGAAGCTTAGAGATATAAGTGGTATAAATTATGAAACTAAAGAATTGTCAGTGGATAAATATTTAGGCTGGCAAGGTTCTTGGCAACAATTTAAAGAGAATGTTAGCTTGATGTTAACTTTTGATAATTTAAAAAAGGCTGAAAAAAAATTAATATATGCAGAAAATAGGTTAAGAGTTGGACAGAAATTACTTAAAAAAGATGATAAAGAAAGTCAAGAAGAGGCAATAAAAATAATTTCACAAGCTGACAGCTATAAGTACGATATATTT
>Ga0307991_1000283_pt1 | contig 37970 bp, 5 predicted proteins | sample EllFjometagen131_FD_203146 | JGI IMG/M metagenome (GOLD analysis project Ga0307991, IMG submission 203146) | Marine microbial communities from Ellis Fjord, Antarctic Ocean - #131 | ecosystem: Environmental > Aquatic > Marine > Unclassified | place: Southern Ocean | collected 2014-10-08 | reverse complement strand
AAACTAAATGTCAGATAGCCCCCGGCAGCTCGATTATCTTTCCAGAAAGTCGCATGAAATCAATGCTGGTAATGCTGAACACCTCTATTTTCGGTAACTTTAACTTGTTTCATAAGAGCCGCACCCTTTGGATATGATAGTAAAACATATATTCGGCGGCGAAGGTTTGATGTAAAAAATCCTTTATCAGCTTAAGATAGCCGGCGGCACTGTTTTTATTGATAAAAACAATATAAATTATTACTCATCCACCGCCACACCCAATTCTAAATATTATTGCATTTAAATCTTATATCTGTTAGTTATAAAATTATATAAAACTAAACAACTATTTAAAAATTGGTATGCCAATTGCTTGAATTTTCTATGGTGAAAAATAGGCCGGCAAAGCCCCGCAAACACACACTTTACCCCCGGAAAATCAGGGATTAGCCCAGATAAATATTATAGCGTCGGCCGGATTACTTGAACAACTATCAAATCGTGGAGACAAAGTAATATTCTATGCAAGTCATCGCCCCAAGCTTTCCGCCTTAATTTTAAAGGCTTGAAATAATATACAAATCAGTTTAATTATAAAATTCATCGTAACATGACGGCCATGTGACCGCCTATCTGCAATATTAAAATGACAGTAAAATGCCTGAATCCTGATATTTTTTGTCGGTGAGGAGAAATATGATGCTGCGTCCCCGTATTTTAATATATCTGCTGGCCTCATTTTTGGTGTTTCTATGCTATAGTTGTGGTGATGATCATCATCATGATCATCCGGACTGTTCTTGTGGAAAAAAAAACCGCAATCCGGTGGCTGTCTGTTCAGCCTTGCCCCAGAGTGGTGCAGCACCTTTGACGATTACCTTCGATGCAACTGGCTCTTCAGATCCTGACGGCGATCCATTGACCTACCAATGGGACTTCGACGACGGGGACACGGGAACCGGTGTAACTCCCATCCACAGCTACACGTCTCCCGATACCTATATAGTGACGCTGACCGTAAGTGACGGACGCGGGGGGACGGATACCGCCCAGATCCAGGTCGCTATTCTGACAGAAAATCTACCGCCGCATATCACATCTTCACCTGTGACGGACATTGATGAGGGTGTCGCGTATACCTATCAAACCATAGCCGATGATCCGAATAATGACACACTTGAATTTCTTTTGGCCCAGGGCCCGGAAGGGATGACACTGGATCCTGAGACAGGGCTGATCACATGGTCTTCTCCCGTGCCCGGATCCTTAAACATCACGGTGGCGGTAACCGACGGTAACGGCGGCACCGACATGCAGACCTTTATCCTGCTTGTGTCGGAGGTCCCCAACAGGACGCCTGCAGCCGATGCAGGAGGCCCATATACCGCAATCGTGGGCCAGGAAATCAGCTGTGATGGTAGCGGTTCAACCGACCCGGATAACGATACCTTGTCTTTTGAATGGAATTTCGGTGACGGTGCCACAGGAACGGACGAGGCCGCTGCCCATTCCTATAGCGAGCCGGGAAACTATATGGTGACACTGACTGTGACCGACCCGGACGGGGCTTCCAACACAGCCCAGACACAGGCAATAATCAAGGACATTAACCATCCCCCGGCCTTACTGCCAATCGAGGATACAACCGTAAAGGAAGGCCAACCGCTCTCATTTCAGGTTACAGGAATTGACCCGGACAATGATCCCATGTCCTTCACCCATTCACAACTTCCGGAAGGTGCGGTGTTTGACGCCGGGAATCAGACCTTCTCATGGACGCCAACCTATGATCAGTCAGGCGCATATCCCATGACGTTCACGGTTACGGATCCGGAAGGGCTTTCAGCTTCTGATGATGCCACTATCACCGTAACGCACCTCAATCGCCCACCGGGTCTCGATCCCGTGTCTGACCGCAATATTTCAGAGACAAAGGCCCTGACATTTCGTGTGACAGGCCTTGATCCGGATGGTGATGATCTGACATATGAAGCCCATAATCTGCCTGGAGAGGCTTCATTTGATGCTGGCAGCCAAATCTTTTCCTGGACTCCAGCCAGCGGATATGCGGGAGTCTACCAGGTCTCATTTACGGTTACTGATGAGTTTTTATCGGATAATGTTTATGCCAGAATCTTTGTTACGGCATTTGATGTCAACAACTCCCCATCCCTGACACCCGTCGACCCCAAAGTGGTCGATGAAGCACAGTTGCTCCAGTTTCAGGTTACAGCGAGTGATCCCAATGGTGATGACCTGTCCATTGAGGCAGCCGGGCTGCCTTCCGGTGCATCTTTTCTACCCACCCAGGATCCCAATACCTACGATTTTACATGGACACCCGGCTACGACCAGGCAGGCCTGTACCTGGTTAACATCACAGCTACTGATCCGGCAAGGCTCTCCGATACGATTAACGTGGAGAGCGTGGTTAATAATGTCAATCGCCCGCCGACGCTTGACCCTTTACCCGACCGCCATATTTCCGAGACAAAGCAACTGTCTTTTCAGGCAAGCGGCAGTGACCCGGACGATGATGAACTCCTATTCTATGCAGAAAACCTCCCTGAAGGCGCCTCCTTTGGAACGGAGATCCCGGTTTTCTCATGGACCCCCGCTGAAGAACAGGCCGGGGTCTATACCGCGGATGTCTTTGTTTCTGACGGCGACCTGACCGATTCACTGCCTGTGCAAATCACCGTGTTGGATTACAATACAGCCGAATCTCCTGTTTTAACCCCGGTGGCTGATCAGCAGGTGATCGAAAATCAGACCCTCACATTTGACCTGACAGCCAGTGACCCGAATGGTGATGCCCTGGCATATGGTCAACCTGCCACCCCCTCACCAGGAGCCCTTTTTTCAGACCATGGTAACGGCACAGCCACCTTTACATGGACGCCGGATTTCCATGAGGCAGGCAATTATACCATAAACTTTACCGTTTCAGACGGAACACTATCGGACACCATTGATGTCAATATTACGGTGCTCGATGCCAACCGTCCGCCTGTTCTCGATTTAATGGAAAACCAGAGCATTCCTGAAAATGAGACATTGACACTCCAGTTGGCCGGGAGTGATCCGGATGATGACACCCTGACCTTCGGCGCAACCGTCCTTCCCCAGATGAGCACACTGGATCCTGAGACGGCCGTCTTTACCTGGCAGCCCACCTATGGCCAGTCCGGGAATTATGACGTGACCTTTTTTGTCAGTGACGGCGAACTTTCAGCAGAGCAACAGATTTCGATAACCATAGAAAATGTCAACAGGGTACCGGCTATCATCACGTCTAACCTGCCCGAAGGCAGGGTCGATCAGGTATACCGGGCTCTGATCGAGGCACAGGACCCGGACGGAGACCTGCTCCAATATTCAATCTTTGATACAAGCGCACCCGTAACCATCGACCCGGACACCGGCCAATTATCCTGGGATAAACCAGCCATCTCTGATATCGGCACCTATAACCTCTCGGTCCGCGTGGAAGATCCTTCAGGGGATTCTGATACACAGCCATATGCCCTGACGATCCCGGACACGATCCCACCTGCGATTAGTCTGAATATACCGGTACACGCCCATCCAGGTACCATTGTCAGCATTGTCGCCAATGCCACGGATAACGATGCCATTACAGCAATCGAAATCGCCGGTTCCCGGACCGATTATTCGGAGCCTTACACAGATTTTGTCACCCAACCCATGGATATCACCATGCCATCAGAGATCGGGATACATACCTTCTCTGCAACAGCATGGGATCCAGGTGGTAACACGTCCGTGGCAACCGCTACCATCAATATCATTGCAGCATTTGATACAACTCCGCCTCAGGTCACACTGAGAGCCCCTTCTCAGGCAGCACAGGAACAGGTTATCCGCCTGACGGCATCTGTGGTCGATGCTGTGGGCGTCTCAACGGTAACCTTTTTTGCTGACGGAACGGCTGTCGGCTCCACCCCCGGCCTCCGGCCTTACCTTAATTATCAAATCCCGGCAGGGGCATCGGGAACGATCCAGTTCAGGGCAACGGCCGTGGACTTCAGCGGGAACTCCGGGGACAGCAACCCTGTTGACACCAGCCTCGTCGATGCAGGGCAAGAAGACACGCTTCCGCCTGAAACCGATCTGACCACCCCGGAAACCGTGGCTGAAGATGATCCCATTCCCGTAACCGTGGACACACCCAACGAAACCTGCCTGGCGCAGATCGATGTCTACGTGAACCACACCCTTGCGGCCACCTATTTTGCGCCTAACCCCGGGACCTTTGACGTGCCCATGCCCGAGGGAATCGATGCCGGCATGGCGGTCCTGCTGGAAGTGGTGGTCACGGACTGTTCCGGCAACCAGACAACCACCAGCGACTGGCTGGACATTGAAGTGACCGGTACAGGCGTTGTGGCGGGTGAAGTCTATGATGATACAACAGGACGACCCCTTGAAGGGGCAGATGTCACCTTCATGGGAGACGACGGCTCAGCCCTTTCCTTAACAACCGATGATCGTGGACAGTACAGCTTTGCCGTCAAGGCCGGGACTGGACGTCTTACTATCACCATGGCGGACTACAGCACCGTGGAACGCGCAGGTCTGACAGTGTCTGAATCTGCAGGTCTCGAGGTCTATGACGCCCGGCTGACGCCCGTTTCTGATCTGGAGATAACCGTACCTGCCACCATGGGCGCAGGCATTGAAACGCTGTTTTCTATTGTTGCGGCAGGGTTCGTGCCGGTGCTGGAAAATGCGGGCATTGATCCGTCTACGATGGTTGCTGCGGATATGGGCCTGGATATCCCTGCAGGGGCACTGACACACAATGAATCGCTTCGTCTGACCCAGATCAGCCCCCAGGGCCTCCAGGGTGCGCTCCCGGCAGGATGGTCACCGGTCGGGGCGGCGAATATCCATCCCCACGCTGTTGCTCTGCAAACCCCTGCGACCCTCTCTATACCGAACCCATTAGGCCTTGATTCCGGTTCAGGGATAACGCTTGTCGCATGGGATGAGACGGAACATGCCTGGCGTGTGATATCAACTGCCGATATGTCTGCAGACGGCGCAACCATCAGCGGGCAGATTTCTTCCACCGGCCAGTTTGCATTTGTTCTCCCGGATGTCTCCCCTCAGGCTCCGCCTGCTCCTGTGGCAGGAGAACTGCTTGGAAGCGTTTCTCCTTTACTGATCCCTGGCCCGGTAACCACGGCAATCAGCCCGGAGCCACAAATAATCTTCTACCGACCCGGTGTCCATTCGGACGTGGGGGTGACCGTCTCCGGCCTTCCCGGTCTGATCCCAAGTGGTGCTCCTGTACTGATTCACATTGCCGAAGAATACAACTTCTATTCCGGGAACAGAATCGTATCAGCCCCATATACCCAGGACATCATACTCTATTCACTGAACCGGCCTGAGCTTACAGCAGGGTTTCCTGTCACACCTTCGTATACATTCGAACCCTTGACACTGGAACAGGGCACCATCGACGTGGATGCCCTTGCCCCCACCGATATGGACAGAGGACTCCACGTAGTTCCCTCGGCAGGCGGAACCGTTACACTACCCACAGGTGAGGCCCTTTCCCTGCCGGAAAACGCATCCACCGATATTATCCCGGTAACCCTCGAGTCCCTGGCCGAGGAAAATATAGGAATCGAGATGCCTTCCGGACTGTCTTTTCTGGGCGGTGTGATCGTGTCTTTTTCCGGTCATGAACTGGAAACCCCGGCCACCTTATCTATGCCCGTTCCTGCGGGTCTGGTGGGCCAGGACCAAGTCCTGCTTCTGAGATTGATGGAAATCGACGGTGTAACCCGCCTGGTGTTTACAGGACTGGGGGAAATCCAGGGGGACGCCCTGATATCCCTTGCCCGTCTTCCCGGAATGGATGTCCCTTCTTTTAAAGGCATCCTCACCGAGGGGCGCTATATTTTCGCCCGAACATCCGCAGCCATTGGGTTTTCTTATGGAAAAATCTTTGACACCCAGGGAATATCTCTTGAAGGAGCACTGGTTACAGTGGATGATATGCCTTTTGTGACGCTTTCAGGGGCGGATGGCGACTATGTCCTGGCCGTTAATGCGAACATGTTTTCCCTGACAGCCCTGGATCTGGAAACAATGGACAGTGGATCCAGCACCGGGTTCATCTCAATGGCCGATGAGGCCGTGGAACTGGCCGTCTTCCTGATGGCGAACCCACCCTATGTGGTTTCCTTTTCACCGGCCGACGGCCAGACCAATGTCCCCCTTGAAACCAGCCTCAAGATCACATTCTCAGAACCCCTTGATGTCACAACCGTTACTGCTGAAAATCTGATTCTCACAGGTCCTGAAGGGCCGGTTCCAGGGACACTGACCCTGTCATCCGGCAACAGGCAGGTAGATTTCCGGCCGACCAACCCCCTTACCGGAAATACCACATACACCTTCACCGCTTTTACTGGTATAACGGATCTCGCAGGATACAGCTTGGAGGACGTCTTTGTTCTGAGTTTCACCACCCTTGATACCACACCCCCGCCGCCGCCGCCCGCAGGGAACATCACCGCAACCATCCCGGATGACACGGGCAAAACTACTGTTACGACAACACAGGGGACCGCAAGCCCCCATGACACGGTATCCATCATCAATAAAACACAAAAAATTTCAACACCCATACTCGTTAATGCTGACGGAAGCTTCAACGCCACCGTCGCTGCAGACATCATGGATGAAGTGGTGATCAGTATAACAGATCCTGCAGGCAATGAAACGGAAGTCAACCTTGGGCGTTTCAGGAACTCTGCCGGCCACGGCGTCATCGGGCCTGAAGGCGGCCAATTGGAATCCGACAACAACATCATCCTGGATATCCCGGCAGGAGCCTTCCCCGACGGCGCTGTCGTAAGAATTGCAGGCATTACCGAGGAAAATATCGGCACTTCACCCGGTCCCGATTTTCCATTTGTTGCAGGCTTTGAGGTGGAATGCAGCGTCAAGCCTGAGATATATCTCAATGCCTCCGCACCGCTGCCTGCAAACGCAGGACCGGAATCCACAGGCATTGTGGCCAATATCGTAACAGCCTTTGGCAAGCCCGCCCTTTCCATTGTCGATACAGCCAAAGTGATTAACGGCCGATTGGCCACATCATCTCCCCCCTGTCCGGGTGTTTTAAGCAAATTCGATCGATATGCCATGTACCTGAACGAGCATGAACAGATGCAGCTTGGCATGGCTATCCTGTCCATGGCTCCTCCTGCTACGAGGAATGTAGTCGTCCAGCCATATATCATCAATTCGTTTTTTCTACCCCCAGTCATTATCCCGGGGATCAAATTCGATGAGACCTATTATCCGGCCTATGAGTTTGTGACTATGATTCTGGAAGGAAAGCCCGTCAGGGGGGTGATGGCGGTTGCAGAGCATCCCTACTACTGTCTGCCCGTTCCAGCGGACGTTCCTCTGAAAGTTGTTGTCCGGGACGCCGACACCGGTGAAGTAGTTCAGGCAATTGATATACCGGAAACGGGTGCCGGGGATATTATTGAAATCACAGATGAACTTCTCGTATCCGATGATACGGATCCCCCTGTTGTGGTGATGACCGAATGGGCTCCCGAACCCCCGCATATTCTCGACCCCGGCAAGCTCATTGCCTTCAGGTTTTCAGAGCCGGTACAACTGAAGGGAGATAACCCGATTTATCTCATAAACGAGGAATCCCAACAAATTATTAATGGACACATCGAGCTGCTGGCCAACAATCGCGTGATCGTGTTCCTGCCTGATCAAACCCTATCTCTGGGCAAATCATATAAGGTGGTGATGACGGGTGTCGAAGACTTGGCAGGCAATCCCTATGAAGATCCCCCCGGGGAGGACATGACGTTCTCCACCTTTATGCCCCACATCATTTCAACACTCGACAAGGCCCAGGTAGCGGCAGGCCTGGACATTACGGCAGATTCACTGTCCGTTGTTCATACTGAGGGTTATTCAATGGTCTTTACGTTTGGGTTGAAAGATCTTGATTTTATCACCAAACGACCCAGTGAAACCAGCAGTGGGCTCTGGCAGACCCACATCTCGGCAGTTCGCAAGGACCGAGGATATAAACCATCTATCGTAACCATAGATGCCTCCGACCCCCTGAAGCCGGCTGCTGTGGGAGGGACAGGCGTTATATTTAACAATGGTTTCGCGGAAATTGAGGTTTTTGATGACCTTTTTCTGGAACCCAGAGACAGCGATTACGCGAATCCGGATTTTTGGAGAAGCAGACAACTCCATTATGTGGTAGACGACCCATCCATCCGAATCTGTGGTGAACCCGGTTCCCAGGAAATAGCGGATTGGCGGGCCATTCATTGCCAGGAAGACGGTGGCTGCGAAATTAAAACCGGAGGATGCGGTGATCTGGCAGTTGTTACGGCTACGCAGTCCACCGATTACGCCTGGTTGAATCTCTATGACATCACTGACTTGAGTGACCCGAAACAGATCTCTTTCCGGGCTCTGAGTGTAAACAGGGGATCGGAAACCAGTTATTCCCAGGACATGTGGTGGGCCCCGGCCGGCATGGGATTTGCGGAAGGCTTCTCTGTGTTACAGCACATCGATATCACGCACAAAAGGCCGATCCTGATTCCCGGCTGGCTCGGTGATGACACCATGACCCACGAAGATACCATTGGTGCTTATGTGGCAGTAGAAAATATCGGGATTGAACTGGTTGACATTGGACTGAATTTTCCACCACCCGATGAGTGGCACGAAAGATTATATCCTGAAAATCCCGGAACGAATATCGTTCATTATGAAAGTCTGGGACTCAATTCGCACCTTTACTACAGGGATATTGAAGTCATTGGGGATAAGGTTGTTGCTGTTTCCGGTGATGAATTAGACGGTACAAATATCCGGTTTCTGGAAGTCTTCAATCTTGATCTGTCCGGGCCCGTTTACCCGCCTCTACAGATACCCTACCACATCCCGGAACGGCTGCAGAGTACGGCAGGATACCTGCCTATCGATCGGGACGGCAACGGCCAGATGGACTCCCATGATATCATATTCACCACCGGCGCATATGGCGGGGTCACCGTCATTCTGATGTCCAGAGAGAATATCCCTCCTGAGATTGCAGGCTTCTACAGAACGCCTTTTGATGCCCGCACAAAACATGTTGAAGTGGATCTGGACAACAAACTTGCCTATGTGGGTGCACAGTGGAAGGAAGGCGAAAGAACCGTAGAAGGAATTCTCATCCTGGACATACGGGATCCTACGGGCGGTCCTTTTGACACGGATGAGGACGAGTGGGATGACAGGATTATTGGCAAGATCAAAATAACCGGAACACCTGAAATCCCGGTGGGAACCGTTGGGGGGTTCAGGTTGAATCCGGAAAGGCATCTTATCTATGCCGGAATTCAGTCCCTTGAAGCGTGCCTTGTCATTATCAAGACCTGTAACTGCCCGGGAGTCATTATCCCATCAGGAGATCCATCGGCAAGGTCAGGATCGGTCAGTGTGAATTTGAACTCAGGGAGTATCACCGTCGGGGGTGAAGAAAAAGCCTTTGAATCCGATGACGGCATAACGGGAAACCTGTTTGTACACGCCGTACCGTCCCAGGGCGGGGAAGTCTGTGCAAACCTGAATATTGAAGCCACTCCGGGACTAGAAATCCGATATCAAATAACCGAAAGGCCCATAAGCGGAGACCCGGCCGATGCCATGCTGGATCTTTCAGGCGGTGCAGACTCAGGCGTTCTCGACCCTTCAAATCCGGATATCTGTTTAAGTCTAATACCTTCCGAGAGTATGCCCATAGGCAGTTACGTTTATCTTGACATCCAGGATACAGCCGGAAATTTTTTGGACAGACTCTTCCTGACCGTTACACCGGCAACCCTAACAGCTGAAAATGTTCACCTGAAAACCCTTGTTGACCGTATTAATGGTGACTTCTGCGCAGGTTTTGCTCCTTTGCGATTTGACCTTTCTCATGAAGCGGAAGTCACCATTCGGGTCGATGGAAATGTGATCGATCAAATGATAGCCGGTGAGAATAGGCCAATGCAGGACGTATTCCTTCCACCAGGAATGAACCAGGTTACAATCTTGAAGGATATGGTCCCGAATCCGGGTGAACACGATTTTGAAATCACGGCCGTATTTAACAGACAGGATCCGAATATACAGACCTCAATCAGCGGTAAAATTGTTCACGACATTGTCATCAACGAAAATCTCCCTATCGGCCATAGTAGTGTCAAGGGCATTGATCTTGTAGATGGCCACCTGAGCATTATAAGGAAAGACTTTGCTATCGGCGGCCTGGGTCCAGATCTCCAGTTTGCAAGGTCTTATGGTTCCGTTGGAAACCGTAGTTCCGGCCCCATTGGGGCAGGATGGTCCCACAACTATGAATCCAGGTTGGTCTTTGACCCCTGCGGCCACGTTACCGTTGTGGGCGGCGAAGGGTCAGGCACCCGGTTTTCCAACCCGGTTCCAGACGTAGATGATCAGGACCAGTCGATCCTGCGGTATCAACCCCAGGCGGGATATCATGGAACCCTGAACTACTATCAAACTGATGATGAATACGATTTCTACACGAAATCAAGAACCCGCTATCACTATGAACAGGAACCGGAACCCACGGCTCTAAGCAATTATACCCTGCGTTTTATAGAGGATCCGTTCGGCAACCGACTGACATTAGAGTACGATCCGAATTCACCCTACAAGTTGATCGCCGTACGGGATGCTTCTGGCAGGACACTTGAATTTACCTATAACAGCTTCGGAACCGTCCCGGAAAATCGCATCGTACAGATGTCAGGACCGCTGGGCCTGGAGGTCAACTTTGAATATGACGCGTACGGTAATCTGACCAAGGCAACCCAGGATATCAGATCAGAGTCATACGAATATTCCACCGACCACCCCAGCGACAAACATAACATGACCCGGATAACAGACCCGAACGGCAATCGTACGGAATACGTCTATTATTCGGATCAAGATCCTTTCAGTGGGTTCCCCGGCGACTTTGATTGGGACACCCATGTCCTGGTGTTTCCCGAAAAATACGAGTTTGTCAGGGCTGTGGTGGAAGGCTCCGGTTCGCCTGAACAGGAAACCATTCAATTCAGTTACAATTATGCCAATCACCAGGAGATGGTTCTGACGACTGTAGTGGATGCCTGGAATGTCACAACCCTGCACACCATAAATCCCCGTGGCGGTGCCGTCGAAAAAAGGGTCTACATGGCCGGCGGTGACAACATTTCGCGAACAAAATGGGCCTATGAAGAGGGGATCAATGATGTTTACATGACAGAAAATGTTGAGCCTAACGGGCGGATTACCCGATTTTCATACGATTCCAATGGCAACCTCACAGAGCAGACAATCGATCTTTCCAACCTGACTGGTTATGAAGCTGTGTTCGAAGGAGATCAGGTTATAACGCAGATCACAAACCGAAGTATTTTCGATCAGAAATTCAACAAACCGGTCCAAAGTATTGATTCAATGGGTAATATAACAAATTACGTTCTGAATCCGAAAAACGGCGCCGTATTGAGCAAAACCACTTATCCTCAAGCGGGGGAATCGATTACCCTCGGTTTTTCATATTACCCCAATGGGTTGCTCGAAACAACGACCGATGGCCGTGGGAACATCACACGGCTTACGGAATATGACACCCATGGCAACAATACCAGAGTGATTGACCCATTGGGCAATGAAACAACCATGGTCTACGACGACCGCAGTCGCCTTATTGAGTCCAGCGACAGTATGGGGCACCGAAACACGACCCAATATGACGAACTGGACAATGTTGGTTCTATGACACGCTTCTCCGCATCCGCTTCTGATGACCGTACGACCACTTATACGTACTATCCAAACGGCAAGAAACAAACACAAACCGATGGGTTGAACCATACAACAGAATATTTTTACGACGACTTTAACCGTCTGGTGAAGAAGGTTGACCATCTGGAGGGTCCGGATGGCAACGCGTTATCATACGAGTGGACTTACACAATTGACCCCGTTTCAAAAACTACGGTCAAGACAGGTCCTCGAGGCGTGAGCACCACTTCCCATATGGATGAACTGCATCGTCTGACAGAAGTCACCGTCCAGGGTCCCTTTGGGCCGAACCAGGTACTTTCCCGGTTCGAATATGACCCGGTAGGGAATAAAACATCAGAGACTGCATTAACGGGTGCTGTAACCACATATGACTATGATGGCCTTTACCGTATGGTTCGAAAAACCCTGCCCATATCCGATGATAATCAGACGTACACCGAACAGTTCGCTTTTGACCTTACCGGGAACAGGCTTTCGGAAACCAATGCAACCGGGAATCGAATCCAATATGAATACGATGACACATATCGGCTGGTCACCCACATGGACGCTTTGGGAAATACAGCGCGTTATGGATATGATAACAACGGAAATATGGTTGAAAACATTCAGGAAACCAGAGAACTGCTAACGCTGTCCGAATACGATCTGCTCAACCGTTTGACAGTTCAGACACAAACGTTTACCGACCCCATTTCCCATACTGAAATCAACTATGTCAGCCAAATTCAATACAACGATGCCGCGCATACCCAGACCATGACCGATGCAGCAGGCAAAAAGGCCCGGGAAGTTTTTGACGGCCTCGATCAACTCATATCCAAAACAGTAGATCCGGGAGGGCTGAGCCTGACGACGGAATTCATTTATGATACCAATGGAAATATTACAAGTACAACCGATCCGGAAGGGATGATATTTGAAAGCACTTACGACGGTTTGAACCGCAGGATCTTCTCACGATACCTGCCGCAGGATTTTGAGGAAACATTCCGTTATGATGGTGCCGATCTTCTGATTGAACACACGGATAAACGGGGCATTGTTATCGGGTATACATACGACAATCTGGGCCGTAAAAAACATATGCTTCTCCATGAGGCCATCACCCAACCTGGAAACGTTTTGACGCTCAAAGAGTATGTCTATGAAGATCAGTCCCTACAAGGACCTCGAATGATCGAGATTGATGCAAGGGGAAACCAGCTTTCGCACGTTTATGACCTGATGGGGCGTGAGATTCGCACGATTGATCCTATGGGCAACGAAATTCGTCAGGAATATGATGGAATCAACCGGATTGCAAAGATTGATCAGAGAGGTGTCCGAACCCAATACGAATTTGATGGGCTGAACAGGCCGACACGGGTCATTGATCCAAATGGAGCATTCACCGAGACCCACTATCTGGACAATCTGAATCAGGCCCTGGTCATTGATAAAAAGGGCATTCAAACACGTTACCAGAACGATCCCCTCGACCGTTTGAGGCAGGCAACCTCATCATTGGCCTCAGGTTTCGCCTTCGACATCGTTACAGAAGCCAAATCATACCGGGGTGATGATCTGTTCTTTGAAAGCATCGACGCCAATGGAAATGTCACCCGATATGAGTATGACAATGCCGGGAGACTGGTGACCCAGATTGCTGCATTCGGCTCCGAAGACGAATCAAGAACCACCTGGACCTATGACGGTATCAGCCGTACTCTTTCTGCCAAACAGGGCCGGGTGCATGGTGCGGACCATGACATGACCTACGTGTACGATGATGCAAATCGGACGGTCAGGGCTTTCGATGCTGAGGGAAATGAAACGCGGACCACTATCGATGGTGCCAAAAATATCCTTTCCATCACGAACCCGAATGGGAACCAGGAACTGCGAACCTATGACGAACTGGGTAAACTTTCAACCATCATTGATGCCCTGGGAAATGTTACGCGCTATGAATATGACGACAACCGAAACCTCGTGATGCAGGAAGATACCAATGGCAACCGCGTCACTTATGAATTTGATGCCAATGATCGTTTGACGGACACATCCCGGATTATAGATGCAAACACTTCCCGTCATACCCAAAACATTTACGATGCAGCAGGAAATCTTCTCGAAACTATTGACCCCAAGGGCCAGCATACCGCTTTCGGATATAATGCGCTTAATTTATTGGCCACCAAAACCTATTCCAACCATGTTGACCCAATTTTTCCGCATATTCTCAGGATTGAATATGATTATGATTTAAATGACAACACCATAGAAGTTCGTGAGGTAAAAAGAATCTCTAACACCGGGGAACCGGCACAGGATGAAATGGTTGAGATAACAGCCATGCAGTACGACAATCTCAACCGTCTATCAGAAATCCATAACACTGATGGCAAAATAATACAGTATGGTTATGACAGTAATGGAAACCGAACGTCTTTGACCGGTCCCGATAGTCTTGTCACGGAATACGTCTTTGATGCCATGAACCGCCTTATCAGAACTGATGCAGACGAAGGGTCAACGATTCACACCTATCATCCGGACGGGCTTCCGTTACAGACCATTTATCCCAACGGCATTCGGACTGAGAACGATTATGATAGCGCCGGCAGGTTCACAGAAATTCGACATATAAGTGAGGATTCCGGGCCTGACGGTATCCCAGGAAACGCCGATGATCAGGAAACCATTCTTTTCCGTCTCGCCTACACTTATGACGGAAATGGAAACCCTCTGACACAGACTTTTGCGGGTCCGGGAACGCCTTTAGAAACAACCGGTTTCACATATGACAGCACGGACCGGATGACACAAGTTGATTACCCAAATGAAGGGATTATTGACTACAGTTTCGATGCTGTGGGTAACCGGCTCACTGAGATTGGGACTGACCCCATGGATGGCATTTCACCTGTCAACCGTACATATGGATATGACACGATAGACCAGCTGATCCAGGTTTCAGATCTTGCAGATCCTTCCGGAAGCATCGACCTGGCGTATGATTTCAACGGGAATTTGATTCGCAAAACAACAGACGGTGTCTCAGTGGACTTTGGCTTTGATATTCGCGATCTATTGTCCTCAACAGGTGATATTTTGCACGGTGGAGACATTTTCTTTGACTATGATTATGAAGGGCTTAGGACTAAAAAAATCTCCTCCGCCGGTGAGACCCGTTACCTGTATGACGGAGGATCTGTACTGGCGGAATACGATGGATCTCCAGGGTTCTCCACCTTACGGAAATATACCTATGGCAGAGGCCTGCTGTCCCTCACGGATCATTCCGTAACCACCGGCGACCCTTCCCGCACTCAGTTCTATCTTACAGACGCATTGGGAAGTACGATCGGTATGGCCAACACAGGCGGCACGACACAGAAGACCTACAAATACGATGCCTGGGGGAATCTGCTGTCGCAGGAAGGAAATTCCGGCAACTCCCGTACATTCACCGGTCATTTCTTTGATGCTGAAACCGGGATGTTTTACTTTGGTGCCCGTTATTATGACAGCCGACTGGGACGATTTATTTCACAGGATCCCAGCATGGGAGATACCACCTCACCCATGTCGCTTCACAGGTATCTCTACGCGAATGCCAACCCCATGCGCTATGTTGATCTTGATGGCTATGAAAATGTCACTTATCTTGATGAATGCGCAAGGCATGCCTCCGGCTTGGCCAGGGGAGCAAATCAGGCCGGACAGGAAATGATAACAGAAACAGGCGCCATGGTTGCAGATGTGGGAATGGGCGCAATCAAGATGTTGCTCTTATCGCCTATGCAACGAAGAGCGGTGGAAAAATCTCGCTACTTATCCCGTGCCCGGAGTCACATAGGTCGGCAGGTCCAGGACGGCGTGCCTCTGAAGCGGATCGTGCTCGAAAGCGTAGAAGGCATTGTAATGACACCCATCAAGTTTGTCAGCTCCCTGACCAACACGAACATTTCTCCGGAAGAAAGGGGGAAACTGCTCTTCGGTACCGTGGCCAGTGTCGCGTCTATTTACGGCGGCGTCAAGACAGGAATCCGAATAGGCAAGGCGGTCAGAACAACGAGACAGAGCCTTAAAGCCGGGTATCAGGCCCTGAAACTCATGAAACACAAGCGTACTGCCCCGCGCTTTGATCCCAAAGTGGGAGATCTGGTCCCCACAGAAGGAGCCTATGTCTTCAAAGACGCCTACAACCTGGCAAAGGCCGGTGTAAAATCAGGAAAACTGCAAATCTCCGGGGGACTGGCGGAGGGACTGACGGAAAGCGTATCTTTTAAAAATCTGGTATCGAATTTGAAGGAGAGCTTTAAGGGCGGAAAGTCCTTGGGCGCCGGCGAATACAACATTATCAAAGGCAAACTTCCCGGTGACATGGACGTCATGATCGGCGGCAGAAAAATACCCAAAGTCATGGCCGATACCAAATGGGCCAGGGAGCTCAACCGTCAGGCAGGCATTCCGCTTTACGATATCACACCCGGCCACGGTATTAATGGTATACAGATGCCAAAAAAACTCATGGGAGAAGGAACGCCTGTTCATGGAATTCTCATGGACAAGGTCAGGCTGAATCCAAAACTCTTAGATGGGAATATGGTTAAGGCCGGCCCCTATCTTGAGGAAGGGATATTCTTTACCGGGGCAGAGGCCAGAATGCTGGGCGGCCCGGCCAGAGCTGGAAGGTATTCGGTAATCGTCAAGCATGGCAAGGTTGTCTTCAGGAAACCGCAAAAGGTCATTTACTATAACAGGGCTCCGCAAATTCCTCTGGGATGGCTGGATCCGGTAGAATCCATGATGGGCGGCCCAAGCATGCCCTTGGGTTACCAACTATGGGTGCCAATAACGGCCAAGGGAACATCTATTGGGCTATCGGAAGAGGAGTAGTCTCCGAATGCATAAGTCAAAGACCGTCGGCTAAAGCCAAAGGCTTGGGTTCAAGGATCCGAGGATCCAAGGGGTCGAGTGAAAAGACAAACCGGTCCTTTGGCAATCACACACAGTCTCCAAAACCGGAGACAACAAGGGATGAATACCGGCAAAATTGGCCGGAAGCGATATGATGCAGTAAAACACGGTACTGCATGGAGGGGTTATGAAACGACTCTGTTTTCTCTCTTTTGTTTTTATATGGATTGCTACTATTACCATCAGCAGGTGCCCCATCGTCCTTGCCGACGAAGGCCGCTGGCTGGCACAGGAGCAGATACTGCTCTATGGTCTGGGACTGAATGTTGAACCCGCACACCAGACCGTGCCAAAAGACATTGCCACCATCGTCAGCACCTATCTCCAGGCCCCTGATTCAATTCCCGAAGGGACACTTCCCATACCGGAGGACGCAGAGGTCCGTGCCACATTGAGAGGGCCGAGTCTTTCTCAGCCTGTGGAACTGGTCACCCGAGTCAACGAACACTTTGAAATCCAACCCTTTCAGCTTGCCGGGATTCACACGCTCGAAAACATCCGTGTTGTGCACAACGATGAAGTCATCCTTTATGCCACTCCCGAAAGTGTAACCATTGAGGTCATCGATCAACTTCTGATCACAGAGGTGACGGCCAGAGCATTGACTGCGGAAGAAATCCAGGAAAAGGGAATAATATTTGACAGCTCTAATTTTCAGGCCTACAACTTCACCGCCGCCTTTGCTGTGGAGCCGGGTCAGGACATTACCATAGATTTCCCGGTGCTCCTTCCCATTCTGCAATCCGCCCAAGACGTTTCTGCATCAGAAGCAGAAATCCCAAGTTTAAAACCGCCCCAACTGCAAAGTATTGCAACGATTATCCCCGATACATTGAAAGTAGCTCAGGCCCAGATCCCGAATTTAATGGTCAAGGGCTTTTCTTTCGATATCGTTGGTGAACTAATGGGTGTGTTAGAGGCGCCCACTATCCCGGGTGTCATCGTCATACCAGGTGATATCGGGTTCTTGAACCAGTACTTCAGCGTGATGCTTATGGTGGGCAACGCTGCCCCCGAAGGCTCCGGCCTGATTGTTCAGGATCTTCAGGCAGAGCTCGTTCTCCCTGCCGGAAACGACACGGTCGTAGGTTCCGGTGATGATCCCCTGGCCATGGCCATCACACAGCAGGGCGAGTCCCCGCGTACCCAACCCGTGGCCAAGCCGGGGCCGGACCAAAGACTCGGAACAGCAGATGATGAAGATTTTATCGCACCGGGTCAGACCGGTAATGCGGAATTTCTGGTGGAAGGACGCCGTGAGGGAACCCATGTCATTGAAATGGAAATATCCGGCACCCTGACAGGTCTACCCATCGGTCCGGTCGAAATACGCGGTCGGGCCGCAGGTGCAGTCCTGGTCCGCAACCCTTCTTTTACGCTCACGTTCACACACCCGGAGATCGTCAATACAGGTGAAGCATATGATCTGGACGTCACCGTAACCAACACATCCGGATCACCGGCAAACTTTGTGAGCGTCAATCTCTACTCGAGGAACATCAGCGGCGCATCACTGGAAGGCACGGAAACACAGGAGGTGGAAACCATACCACCCGGGGATTCCGCTGTTGCCAGTTTTCGCCTGCGGTCCCATGTCACTGGGACTGTCTTTGCCACGACCCTTGACTCAGATGAAAAAGTAGCCGGCCGTTTCGAACTGAAGACCTCTGTGGGCGAACTGGGGATCCCCCTTTCCCCGGATTCACTGGTGCTTCCAAAGGAGGCAGGATCTCTCCCGGAATCGTTGCGAAAAGCAAGCGTTGCGCTCCTGGGAAAGGCCTATGCCGCGGCAACATCACCGGCAAGCGCCATGCCCAGAGACATCAAACGGTTTACCAAGAACATGGTCTGGGACAGGGCCGTGGAAGTGGCCCAGGCAGGCCTTCGATACACCCTGCACGAACCGCTTGGCCATACCGCCGCACATCTGCTCATGGATTTTACCGGCGGAAACTATGCCCAACTTCAGGAAGAATACCCTGAACCGGATCAGACAATTGACCTAGAGGCGGCTCAGAATGACTTCCTTGGGTTTGATGACCTCAGGCGCAGGTCCTTTCGAGGGGATGTTTTTGCAGATGAAATCGCTCAAATTCTGGCAGATGATCTGGCATCCCCTGGCCTGTCAGATTTCCATACCCAGTTAGCTGAAACCATCTCCTTCCGCCCGGAACACCTTTCAGTGCTCATGGGCACGGACGGTGCCTCCCTGCCCTTCCGGCTGGTGCTGGTCGATGACCAGGGAAATACTCTGGGTGCATATGACGATGAAAACGAAAAAATTATAAAGGAGATCCCATACAGCGATTACCTGGTCTTTGAGGATGCAGGGGGTAATACCACAGCCCAGATGGCACTCATTGCATCACCCAAAGGGACCGGATACATCATCAGACTTGAACGTGATCCAGATGTTGCGCCAGGAACACCCTTCTCCCTCAGTATAGTCCTGCCTGCAGATACGCCGAGCAGGCTCAGGCAGGTTGTTTTTTCCGGTATCACCGGTGATAATGGGGTGCCAATGATCGAACAGGTTGCAGGTGATCCTTTTCCAATAACAGTTGAGATGTACGATACTGAAGAACTCATTTCAGGACAGCCCATGCAGCCCACATCAACAGTGATAATTTCAGACCCTCCGCCCTCAGTGATCAGCACGGTCCAGATGGCCGATGCGGATGTATTGACCTGCTTAACCGGGGGCACCGTCAGGATTGGACGTGTGGTTGCAGCGCTTTTCAGTGAAGCGGTAACCCCGGAGAGTGTCCAGGACCAATTTGAAAAAATCGACATTTCCAATTATGCCCCGGAAAACAATGAGGTTGTGGGGGTGGCGCTCCAGCCCGGGGGCCGGATCGTCTATCTCGCCCTGCGGGACCCGGTGGGACCGTTTATCCAGCGGCAGATGACGATACTGAATGCCACGGACCTGCGGGGGCAGGAGATGGCAACATCCTGGACAGGCCCCATTGAACCGACTATCGAGGATGAACCCTACGGGGTTGTTTCCGGCCAGATCCTCAACGCCGATGGCGCTCCGGTTCCTTATGCAGATGTCCGTCTTTTTACTGGCTTTTGCGGTTGCTACCACGGTATCAGCACCAAAACAGCGGACGCTGAAGGCAATTATAGCTGGGACTTCGTGTTTCTCGGCAGCAAGGTGGTTGCTGTTCAGCAGGAAACCGGAGAATTCCGATCCATACCATTTCGTGTCCAGCGCCACGGACAGCGGTTGAATCTGAATATCGTGTTTCTGGGCCGTGGAACACTTAAAGGAAGGGCCATTGCAGAAGACGGGTTCACCCTGCTTCCCGACACCCATATCAAGGTCACCAGTCTTACGGATTACAGCGAATATGGTGCCACAACAGATGATCAAGGGGTATTCGTCATCCCAGATATCCCGGTGGGCAGCATCCTCATCGAAGCAGTGAACATTCAGTACGATCATCATACGGGACAGATCACAAGCCAGTCCAAACTGAGTGTCAGCGAATACATCCCTGAAACAAATGCCCTTCTGGAACGGGACCTGGTTCTGGTGAGCCCGGAGACAGCCCAGATGACAACCCAGTACGGAGCTGTTTCCGGCCATGTCCTTGAATCCGACGGATCTACCCCGATTGCCGGTGTCCCGGTGGTGGTTTACTACAGGAGTAACAGCCAGGAAGGATTGCAGTGTCAGAGCGGGGTCGGCGAATGCCCGGTCGCAATGACGACCACGAATGAAGACGGCGCATTTTTCTTTGCGGAAATTCCTGCTGGAGATCTGAGGATCTATACCTTTGAGCAGTCAAGGCTCCTGGAGGGGGAAGCCTGGATAACGCTCGAAGCTAATTCTGAGGCCCAGGTCAATGTTCTACTGTCCGGCGGACTTGGCACGGTGAGCGGCATCGTTCTGGATGCTGACGGGAACCCGGTGGCGGGCGCCACCGTGGGCGGCGGCATGAGCCTGGCCATTACCGATGAGAATGGTCGTTTCATCATGACCGATGTACCTGTGGGCGGCAGAAAAATCGTTGCTGTCTCCCAGGGAATCGGTTCGGACGGTTTTGTCGTGGTCAACCTGATGGCTGAAGGGGATGAAGTGGGGGCCACCATTGTGCTGGACGGCGTCGGAAGTGTGACCGGAACCATCTACGACACAGACGGGACTACCCCTGTTCCGAATCTTGATATCTATCTCTGGTATGAAGGTGCATTTAGGGGCATTATCAACGTCGTGGCCACGGCGGTGACGGACAGCGAAGGGCACTATCGCATGGACAAGGTGCCGGTGAGGAACAAGGTGTCGATGGGTGCAGATCAGGACTACACCCTCTCCGCCTTCAGGCCCGATTTTTCCGCGGGCGATACGAGACCTGTGCCGGTCAAATTTCACGGCCAGACGGTCAGTGCCGACATCACCTTCAGGGGTTCCGGCCGGGTCACTGGCACGGTTTTTGACGACGACGGGGTAACCCCCCTTGCGGCCCGGGTGTCGCTGTCATCGCTTCGTGTAAATCGCGCAGGCCCGGTGGGTGTGGGCTTCCGGCATGTCAAGCATGTGGAAATTGTGGAAAATGATTTAACCACCGGTGAGTTTGCATTCAACAACGTATTTCTGGGAAATTTCGTAATCACGGCGGTGGGACCCTTCAGTCCCGATCCGATTGCCGTTTCAGGGATCATGCCGGAGGATAACGCCACGGTCAATGTAACACTCCAGCTCCAACCCACCAGTGAGATCACCGGCACGGTCTATGATTCTGACGGCGCAACCCCGGTGGACCAAGACGTGGTGGTCACGTTCAGGGGTTACAAGCTGGTGTACTATCCAGGCGTAGGCTGGGTGGAAGAACCCCAGGGCATTCAGGAAGAGATTGTCACGACCGATGAGAACGGCCGCTTCTGGCTTCCGGTTGTCAATGCCGGGAGGTATTCCATCACGGCCCATGATCTCTCAAACGGGAAGATCGGTGAAATAAACGGCATGATCCGCGCCGGTCAAACGGATGATGTATCCCTGCGCCTGCTTGGGCTGGGAGACGTGACCATACGGGTATTCACCAGTCAAGGAGATCCGGTTCCCGGTGCCGTCGTAGGTGCTCAGCAGTCGGGCATCCAGGATGTGGAAAGAACCGGGACAGCGGATGCAGCGGGCGAAATTACGTTTACCATGCCTGAGGGAGATTTCACGGTCCTGGCTCGCAATCTGCAGAACGGTTTTGCCGGGCGTGCGCCCGGCCGGGTCACTGAAGACGGAGAACAGGTGATTGTCAACGTTTACCTCTGGGATGCAACCGGTACCGTGTCCGGCACCGTGTTTGGCCCGGACGGGATTACCCCGGTTCCCAATGCCGAGGTCATGATCGAGAACCTCCAGGGTCCGCTGGGCATTGTCATTTCTGACGATAACGGCTTCTACAGCATGGACACCATACCCCTTGGAAATTTTGAGGTGAAAGTCTTTGAAGCGGCCACCGGAAGGACAGGCCTTGAGCAGGGTACGATTCTCCTGGCCGGCCAGGAGGTCCCTGTAAGTATCGTCCTGTTCCCTGTCGGCTATGTCACCGGGAACGTCCTCTCCGCCGAAGATCAAACTCCCGTAGAGGGCTACCGTGTCATGATTATCCAACCCGATCCTCTCGGGAGATCAAATCCACTTAATTGTGGATTCCCGACCCTGACATGGTATGGGACGACAGGTGTGGACGGTGGATTTGCATTTCCCGGCATCCAGTTGGGGACCTTCAAGGTAATTGTCGGGGAACGAGGACTGGGGCCCATTGGCTGCGCAACCACGTTTGGCGACGGTGCACAACAAACAAGCGTTGAGAGCAGAATCACGTATGAGGGAGAACAAGTCGATATCCCGGTGCTGGTCGATCTTACAGAACCGCCCGAAGGCAGAGTCATGGGATGGGTTTACAGCCCTGACGGAACACCAGCTGCCAACACCCTTGTGGGCGGAATCGAGGCAACCACAACAGATGCTGAAGGCTTCTTTGTTCACGAAAACGTGCCTGTCGGAAGATACGCTCTCTACGCTGAATCCCAGGTTACAGATGACAAAGGGGGTGCGTGGGCCGAAGTTGTTTATGGGGGCCAGACCGCCTATGTCCGGATTATCCTCAAGGGCCTGGGAAATGTTACCGGCACAGTGGTTGATGACACAGGCGTCCCGGCAGGAGATGTGCGGGTAAAGCTTAAGCGTCTTACGCGCTTTGCAGACCCACAAGGCGCCTTTTCTTTCGAAAACATCCCATCCGGGACATTTACGGTTCTTGCGGAGGATACGGTCAATGGTATCTCCGGTTCTACGGGCGGAATCCTGTTGCCGGGTGAATCGCTTGACGTGCGCGTAGTCCTTGAGCCAACGGAATCGGTAACCGGTGTGGTCCTGTTTTCAGATCAAAGACTTGCTTCGGGCATCACGCTTGTGATGACCGGCTCTGACGACACCCTTTACGGAGAAACCGACGCCGACGGCAGGTTCACATTCGACGCCGTACCGGTGGACACATACACACTCACGCTGGACGATCCCATCGGGACAGGTCTAGCCACAAGGCAGGTCAGTGTTGTGGATTCCCCTGTGGATCTGGGGGACATTGTGCTGGACGACACCCTGCCGGAAGTGGTGTCTACGGATCCCATAGCAGGTGCAGTAAACGTCTCCCTTGACCAGACTGTGACTGTCAATTTCTCAAAGCCGATCATGCCCGGCACAGTAACCGGCGACAGTATCGTGTTGACCCGGGATGACGGTGAAACCGTAACTGCGATCCTGACCGTGGGTAACGGCGATACCTCGGTTACGTTGACACCCCTTTCTCCCCTTTCCGACAAAGCAAGATATACGTTATGGATCAGTGCTGCACCGCCTTTGGAAGAACTGGATATTGATGATACCCATGATATTTCCCTGAGTGAAGCGGTCCGGTATTTTCCCCTCCTGGCTAAATTTGATGAATATGACACAGACGGAAACGGACGGCTGTCTGATGATGAATATCCCAGCGGTGTGGAAGACCGTCTATGCCGTGTCATGCAGCAGGAGTTTGCCTGCTCCTTTGCTACCGTTGATATTACCCCGCCCTCTATTTCCGATATGAGCCCGGCGGCCTCTACCGGCGGTGTGTCGGTTGAAAGTGTGATCCGCGTATCCTATTCAGAGCCGGTGAATCCAAATGCTTTTTCAGGCAACGCCATTGAACTGACCGTAGACCAGAATCCTGTTGAAGGCCGCGTGGACATAATTCTGGGAAACACTGCAGTTGTTTTTACGCCGGATCTCCCCCTGGCCCAGGATACGGTTTATCAGGTTGAAGTTCTCCCGGCCACAGACCTTTCCGGAAATGTTCAAACAGAGGGTGTGACCTACGAATTTTCAACCACGGACAGCACCCCTCCGATCGCCCAGAAACTGATCCTGTCAGATGGCGGAACCGTGATCCAGGGCGGTGTAGGCACGGCAAGCGCAGACATTGGATCTGCATTCGATGTCTCGTTTGCGGATTTCTACATCAACGGGGAGCTTATGTTTACTAACAGACAGGCCCCCTTTGAAATGAACCTTGAAGCACTTGCTGCGTATGGCAGCGCCGGGGATACAATCAACATATCCGTGGTCCTCACCGATACATCCGGAAACCGGGGTGAAGCGGTTGCGTCTGTGTTTACGATCATTGCCGACTCCCCGCCGGATATCAATATTTCATCGGTCAGCACCGGAACCGATGCAGAAACCGGCCAACGTGTTGAAATTACGGTTCATGCAGAAGATGATCTGGGTCTCACCACCATTGCTTATCAGGCAGTGGGAGGCGAACACCCGGCCTTTGGTACGGTCAGTATTGACCCCGTTTCCATTTCTTCTGACCAGGATTTTGCGTTTTATGTCCCGGTTGACGCTGTTCCCGGATCCACCATCGTCGTGAATGCCACGGCAGTGGACACCAGGGGTCAGTCGGGTGAAGCCGTTTCTGCGGAAATCACGGTTCTTGACGCCACAGATCCGCTTGTTGGTTTTGCAGGAATGAGTACCGGTGATCAGGTTACACCGGGTGAAGAGATAACCGCTGTGGTCTCGGCACAGGATTTTGGCGGCATCGCATCCATTACCTTTCAAGTGAGTGGCGCATCCACCGTTACGGAAACCCGGGACATCTCCCCTGCCCAGGATTCCGTGGCATCGACCTTTACCTTTACGGTCTCACCGTCGGCAACACCACCGGAGACAGTCATCATGCAGGCAACGGCCGTGGACCAGGCAGGTAACAGCGCCCAGGCCCCAAGTGTCATACTGCCTGTGGCCGATTCTGTACCACCCACCATCGTAAGCATGGCAACCGAATCCGGATCATCCACCATGGTCCCGGGTGAGACCGTGACGATTATCGTGGAGGCCACAGATGAAGTCGGTCTTACAAGCATCGAGATCAACGGAACGGGTGCATTCACCTATTCAGATGCGGAACCCATTGTGCCGCCCGCAGGAGAAGCACAGGCCAGCTTTGTCATCAATGTACCCGGATCTCTTTTTGACGGGGATACTATCGATCTTGAGGCAAGGGCCGTTGATATTTCAGGAAATATCAGCGCACCTGAAACGCTTTCACTGTCCGTCACCTCAGTTCCCGAAGTCACCCTTCCGGCATCCATCATCCTGCTTGCAGGAGATGCCCAGGAAGTGACCCTGGAGATCTCGCAGCCTGCACCAGCCGGCGGACTGGTGGTCGACCTTGAAAGTGAAGATACCGGCATTGCGACAGTAGACACATCACTCAGTCTCAATGAAGGGGAAACCAGCGGCCTGTTCACGGTCAACGGGGTCTCCGATGGCAACACCATCGTCAATGCCTCCATCCAGGGATTTTACCGAAACGGCATGACCGTGGCCGTACAGGGCGGCGTGGTATCCGGAACCGTTTTTGATCCCTCAATGGCCCCGGTGGCCGGCGCCAACGTTAATGTTAACGGCCTGACCGATGAGACGGACAGCGAAGGCCACTTCCTGATTCAGAATGTCGTAGGCTTTGACGGCAGGTACGTAAGAATTCAGGTCGCCGATCCTGATATGGATCTGCAGGGATACCATTTCGGGGCCATGAACGTTCCCAACGGTTTTCTCAGGGATGTGGAAATCATCCTGGTTGAAGCAGGCTCTGTTGTGGGGACTGCCGTCCTTCAGGATGGTCACACCCCGGTCGGTGAAGGCGTGCGGGTAGCGCTTTTCAGGGCCAATGACCTTGACCACGTGATCGACTCGGTGTTCACCGATGCAGACAGTCGGTTCGAATTCCCGATCGTGGCACTGGGGGACTATGTGCTGGAGACCTCGGATACAAACGGCAACCACGGTCGCGTGGAGATCACCTTGATCAAAGCCGACGAGGAAGTTTCCACGGTTGTCCCATTCCTGGGTCGGGGCACTGTAAGCGGCACTGTATTCGACGCATACGGCGTTGAAGTCCCCAATGCACAGGTAAAACTCTGGTCCGCTTCCATCTTTGGTTCTGATACCAGGACCATCACTGCGGAACAGGATGGAACCTTTGTCTTTGATGATGTCTTCATCGGCACATTCAGTGTCACTGCCGAGGATATTGCCACCCATATGGCCGCCAAAGAAGATGGAACCATTGATTATCACGAACACACCGTGAATCTGACCCTGCAGCTGGGGGCATGGGCGGCCCTTGAAGGGACCGTTTACCGCGCTGACGGCATGACAACCGTGTCAGGCGCCCAGGTCTCTGTGGGAAATGTCTCGACGACTACGGATGTGAGCGGTCAGTATCGGTTTGAAGTCCTGCCACTTGGCTCGCACACCGTGAGAGCCACAGAACTGACCACACGTGGTATTGGCAGAGACACCACCGTTCTTGACACCCTTGGTGAAACCCAACTGTTGGATATCACCTTTTATCCTCAGGGGACGCTGATAGTAACCGTTGAAGATTTCAATGGCGTTCCTGTTTACGGGGCATCCGTAAAGGTGGAAGACTCTGCAAAGAACTATCTACCGTTCTGGGAACAAAGAAAGTGGGAGATTACGGCGACCACTGATAGCGACGGAACAACCGTAATCAATTATGTGCTCGAAGGCCTGTTCAAAATCAATGCGATATTTGGCTATTTGACCGAAGAGACGAGCGGAAGCATCGCTGCTGACGAGATTTTACCTGTAACCGTCAGCCTTGAACCGGTGGGCACCATTGAAGGGACAGTATATGAGCCCGACGGGGTAACCCCGGCACAGGGCATTGTTGAAGTCACACTTCTCGGGGGTGTACAACCGCAGTACGTTATCGCAGATGAGGACGGAAAATTTATTTTTGAAGGCATTCCCCTCTATGACTGGGATGATAATCCCAAAATTTACACGCTGTTGGCCTACGAGGGGGGACAACTGGACCCCATTGGAAACTACTCTGGGGGCCAGTTGCGAGCCAGAGTCGAGGATCTCGTGCTTGAAACCAACGGCCAGGTTATTACCCAGGATCTCACGCTCATTGGAATTGGCACCGTAACAGGCAGGGTTATCAATCCGGACAGCTCCAGTGCATCCGGCCAGCAGGTGACACTCGAAAGTCATACCCCTGTGTTTGGACGGACCTATTCGACCATCACCAATGCATTCGGTGAATACACCTTCGAACGAGTGCCGGTGGGAGACTTCACCGCAACCAGCGGAGACCCGGATCTCCAGCTCCTGGGTGAAACTGAAGGAACAATAATCGACCATCTGGAAGAAATAACTGCCGACATCGTCCTTCAGACGAACGCCATCACTCTTCCCTTAAACTTCTATGACGGCAACGTATTCATGTATAACCTGCAGCCTGATGGAACGATTGGGTCTGGTAGATACCTGTTCAATTACTATGCAAGGGGTGGGTGCAGTCTGGATATTATCTCCGAAGGCAGTACTTACACCTTCCCGGAGACCGGGGTGGCCACCCAGGAAAACTCGGGCCGTGAAATCGTGGTGAAAGAGACAAATCTTGGCGGTATTAATGTGACCCGAAAGATATTTGTCCCCGAAGATGCCTACTTTGCCCGCTACCTGGAGATTTTGTCCAACACCTCTTCAACTGACGTTACCGTAAATCTGCGGATCACCTCGGATTTTCATGATTATTACCTCTCGTATTACTATCCGCACGAAACCGCCGCTATTGTTACCACCTCGAGTGGGGACGACCAGATTCAGGTGGGAGTGGAATCTCCAGACTTGTGGGTCACGGTGGATGACAATAAGCCAGGGGACCCATTTGTGGACACTTCCAACAACATTCCCCCGTCTGCCTTTATCTGGGCCGGGCCGGATGCTGAGACTTATCCGGATGCGGCTGTTTATTTGCCTTATGATACAGGGACCTCTTCTCCGGCAAATCTTGCACTGCAGTGGAGCAGTGTAACTATCCCGGCAGGTGAAAGCGTGGCATTCATGCACTTTGTGGTTCCCCATGCCAACCAGGAAGCGGCCCAGGCATGTGCGGAGAGGTTGGTGCAGATTCCGCCCGAAGCTCTTTTAGGCCTGAGCCTTGCTGAAATTGCCATGGTGAAAAATTTCGCCCTTCCTGCCGACGGCAGCAGCTCTCTGGAGCCGTTACCGCCATTAACTGGCGAGGTCACAGGCCATGTTCTGGCCGGCGACGGCGTAACAAGTGCCGGCAGTACAACCGTTTACTTTAAGAGCGAAAACATTTATTTCAGCAGGACCTACACCGACGGAACTCACAGCGATGGTGCCTTCGATTTCATCACCAACGAATCCACAAGACGTATCCCCGTAGAAGACTTTACCTTGTGGGCCCGGGCGTCAGTGAGCTCCGGTTCTTCATACATGGTCAACCCGGAGGTGGATTCCCCGATTATTTCAGAAACATTTTTGCCTGGAAGCACAACGAACAGCCTGGATATTATCTTTTCAAACACCGGATTACTCAGAGGGGTCATTCAAAAAGCCACCGGAGACCCGGTAGAAGGTGCCCAAGTATATGCCAAGAGTGATTCTTTCTGGACCTACCAGTACAGCACCGCTGCAGACGGCTCGTACGTGTTGCCGATCCTGCTCCCCGATGATTACGTTGTGGAGGTCTCAACCAAGTCCCATCCACAGGGCGACCCCATCGAAACAGAGTCTGCTACAGTTATCGCTGCGGGCCAGAGTTTAACCCTCAATATCTCCCTGCCACCGCTCGGCGCTGTTTCGGGGATTGTTTATGATCATGATGGCTTACCTGTAGAGGGTGCTTTGGTCCGAATCAGCGATGGTGAAGGATTTGACCGGACGACCAATTCCGACAGTGAGGGGTCCTATACCCTCACGGAGCTGCCTGTGGGCGATTACACGCTGTGGACCTATGACCCTGTCAGCAATGTGCCCACCACAGCTTCGGTATCCGTGGCGGGCGGCGAAATCACATCCGTTGATGTCATGCTACCCTATAGCGTGAGCCTTCCGACGGATTTATTTGACGGAAATGGGTTCCGGTGGGACATCCAGACCGATGGAAGGATCCGGTACGGGACAGACAATGCCTATTATTATTCCTCCTACGGTGGACTGGACCTCTACCGCATCACAATGCCTGACAACTCCTATGACGACTTCAACGTTTTTGCAGATGCCATGGCAGAAAACGAGGGCCGCGAACTCACCATTGGACCGCATGTATTTTCGGGCAATGACCTTGAGGTGAACAGAAAAATCTTTGTGCCCGATGATGAGGCCTTTGCCCGTTACCTGGAAATCCTGGAAAATACCGGCACCAGTGATATGACCGTGAGGATCTACATCCGAACCTATCTGGGATCCCAAGAAGATACGGAGATCATCCAAACGTCCAGTGGAGATCAAAGTCTGTCAGTAGATGACGATTACATCATTACCGATGACGAAGACGGGACCGGTACACCGACCATGGTCCACGTATTTTCAGGGCCCAACGCAGAGGTTGAACCCTCTGAAATGGAATCCTACCTGTCCTCTTCCTATTACCGCATGGGCTATTACTTTGATGTGACCATTCCGGCCGGAGAACGCCGCATCGTCATGCATTTTGCTTCCCAGAACAGCAATCAGGCAGACGCCCATGCCAGCGCAACATCTCTCCACTGCTTGCAGGGACGGGCTTTGGCAGGCCTGGCTCCCGACGAACAGATGGATATCGTAAACTTCGTTGCCTACCCGGATTCGGACTGTGACGGCCTACTTGATGAGGAGGAAGATGACCTCGGCACAGATCCCAATAATCCCGATACGGACGGTGACGGGCTGACTGACCGGTTCGAAGTGGATTACGGCTTCGATCCGCTGTCCCCTGGAGAAGAGACAGGCGATCTGGACAATGACGGTCTTGACAATACGGGCGAACAGTCGGCAGGTACCGATCCGCACAACCCGGACAGTGACGGTGACGGCATCAGTGACGGCGATGAGGTCAATGTTTACGGCACCGACCCCACAACCGCCGTCATCCGGATTACCGATGGCGCCGCCCCCTCGGACCAGGCGGACTTTGCCATTGACAGCCTGGGGAACATCCATGTGGTGTGGGTGGATGACCGCCACAACGACGGTGACGACAACGATGAGATCTATTATACCCTGCTCAATTCCGGCGGTGGCACCCTCATTGACGATACGCGTCTTACCACCGATGGGGACAGATCCAGGAGGCCTGCCATTGCCGTCGACAGCCAGAACCGGGCCCATATTGCATGGCAGGATAAGCGCCTGAACAACACGCCCGAAATTTTTTACACGGCCATCGATCCCTCACTGCACCCCCAGGACGGCTCACCTGGAGACGACACCGTTATGGCGGTGGTGGATGATTTTCTCCTCTCAGTAGATGATAGCGACAAGGGCGATACTCCCCGGTTGACGGTGGATAGCCAGGACCGGGTGCACCTGGTCTGGTCTGAAACGGATCGGGGTGAGATACAATATGCCAGACTTGAAGTAGATGAAATAGCCCAATCAGTCAATGTAACCATCTCGCGGACCATCTTCAGTGCGGGTGAATACCGATGGTACCCGGCCCATACGGATCTTGCACTGGATTCAGATGAAAATGTGCACGTGGTCTGGCTCGACCATCGCGACACGTCAGCGGTGGAACTATTCTATGAAATGCTGGACAGCGACACAGGCGCGACCCTCATTGATGAAACCGTCCTGACGGTCAATGACGGTGATGACGCACAATATCCTTCCATAAGCATAGGCCCGGGAGATGAAATCACTGTAGCATTCAGTGATTATCGCCTAGGTACCAGCGAAGGGTTCATGATGCGGATCAACCCCGCATTGGACGCCCAGGAAGGCAGTACAGCAGTTGCCTCGGAAATTATTGTCCTTCCGGAAACGCCTGTTACGCCTGACGATGGTGTTGCCTCTATCGTGCCTACCGGTAACATCGATGCACAGGGGAACCTGCACATGACCTACTTTGACCCCTGGGATAGGAGTTTGTGGGGGGATAGCTATCCGGCGGATCTGCACCTGCTGGTAACCGATCCCAACGGTGCTGCAATCGAAGACATGGCCCTGACCCCGGACGCATCAGCCGTAACCAACGGAACTGCCTGGACCCGGGCCCGGGTTGCAGCCAGCGGCATAACATCTTATGTCGTATGGACTGATGACCGGTTTGGAAATGCCGAGGTTGTGCTGCAGATCGTCAGTCCGGACCGGGACAGTGACGGCCTGGTGGACGCTGCGGAATTGCAGACCGGGACCAACCCGGATGACGCCGACAGTGATAACGACGGTCTGCTGGATGGCTTTGAAGTAACAAACGGCTTTGATCCACTGGTGGCCGGGGAGCAGTTGCAGGATCCTGACGGCGACGCCTTGAACAACCTTCAGGAGCAGGCAGCCGGGACCGACCCGAACCTTGCGGATACGGACGCAGACGGCCTGGATGACGGTGATGAAATCTCATACGGCGCTGACCCGAATCGCACCGACACGGATGCCGATGGACTCTCAGACGGTGATGAGGTTCACACCTGGGGTTCCGACCCCACCCTGACCGACAGCGACGGCGACGGCCTGCCGGACGGGTTTGAAGTACTGTATGGGTTTGATCCCCTGGTCGGCGGTGAACAAACAGAAGATCCCGATATTGACGGCCTGAACAACCTTGAAGAACAAAGCGCCGGCACCAATCCCACCCTGGCCGACACCGATAGCGACGGACTCAATGACGGCGATGAGGTCAATACATGGCTGACCGATCCCCTTGATCCGGACAGCGATGATGACGACCTGCTGGATGGGTTTGAAGCACTGTATGGGTTTGATCCCCTGGCCACTGGAGAACAATCACAAGATCCTGATACGGACGGCCTGAACAACCTTGAAGAACAAAGCACAGGGACCAATCCCACCCTGGCTGACAGCGACGGCGACAACCTGCTGGATGGGTTTGAAGTACTGTATGGTCTTGATCCCCTGGCCACTGGAGAACAATCACAAGATCCTGATACTGACGGCCTGGACAACCTTGGCGAACAGAACTACGGTACGGATCCGGGCATTCCCGATTCTGACGGTGATTTACTTTATGACGGGGAGGAGATACTTACCTACGGCTCGACCCCGACCATGTGGGATACCGATGATGACCAATTGGGCGACGGAGAAGAAGTGCAGACTTATGGAACCGATCCGGTCAATCCGGATACCGATGGCGGCGGCCGCACCGACGGCCAGGAGGTTCTGTACGATGGAACCGATCCGGTTATTCCAGGCGATGATGAGGTGCCCCAGTTCATCACCGATGGTAGTGCAGCTTCAGACCAGGCAGACATGGCCATCGACAGCCAGGCCAATATCCATATTGTCTGGACAAACGGCAGGAACACCTCGAATGCACAGATCTTCTACATCATGCTTTCGCCGACAGGGCAGACCCTCATAAACGATACGCAAATCAGCAGCAGCGCTTCTTATGACCCCCAGTGGCCGTCCATCGGTATAGACAGCCTGGACCGTGTACACGTGGTGTGGCAGGATGGACAAATCGTGCACGAATGTCTCGACCCATATCTTGATGATAGAGATGGCTCAGCCGGAGATGATACAGCTATGGCTGTTGTGGACGATCACATGATCTCATCTGTCACCTATCCAAGTGAGCATCCGCTTCTTGCAATAGACAGTCAGGACCGCCTCCATGTCGTCTGGAGCGAGCCCCAAGGCGAGGTCGGCTACGACATTGTCTATGCAAAATACGATATGTCGGGAGGCCTCGAGATGGCTGAGCAGGACATTGGCAGCAGCGAGCACGTGCCTGCAATGGATGTGGATTCACAGGATAATGTACATGTTGTCTGGACCGGTTACGACCAACTAGTGTGGTCGATGATCGACGGCGATGACGGAACAATCCTTATCGATGATACGCAGCTCACACCCGGTGACGAGAGCTCATCCTGGTATCCATCCGTGGATATCGGGCCCAACGATGAGGTGACGGTTGTTTTTGAGGACAGAGGGACAGACGGAGTCAACATGATGAGGATCGACCCGTCGCTGGATAGCCAGGACGGGGATGCTGCCGATATGCAGCAGATCACCGTGCTGGAACCGACCCTGATTACATCGGATTCTGTATTAGCGGAGATAATTCCTTCTGCTATTCTGGACAGCCTTGGCAACGTGCATGTGAGTTACTACAGTTGTGAAAGTCACTGGGATTATCCCCCTGCCGATCTGTACTATCACGCTGTTGACCCTTCAGGCGCTGCGCTCTCTGCAGAGAGACGTCTTACCGACCAACCTACGGTTGCCACTACAGGATATTTCACGGTGCCGCCGGTGATTGCCGAGTCCCATGAGACGGTCTATGTGCTCTGGACAGATGAGCGGCGCGGGCAGGCAGAGGTCATGCTCCTGATCATCAACGCGGATCCGGACCATGACGGCCTGTCAAATCCTGAAGAATACCTCTCAGATACGAATCCGGAAATTCCTGACTCTGACGGAGACGGCCTGCTGGACGGGTTTGAAGTGACATTCGGCTTCGATCCGCTCGGCCCTAACGAGAGTGCAGGAGACCCGGATGCAGACGGTCTGAACAACCTTGCAGAGCAGGAGGCAGGCACGAGCCCGTGGCTGGCGGACACCGATGGAGACGGTCTGACAGATCTCGAAGAGGTCGATACCGACCCGTCACTGGCCGATACCGATGGGGACGGGCTGAATGATTACGAGGAGCTGATCACCCATTCTACCGACCCGAATGACCCGGATATGGACGATGATGGTCTGCTGGATGGGTTTGAGGTGTTTTACGGCCTGGATCCGTTCAATACGAATGAGAGTCTTGCCGATCCCGATACAGATGGGCTCGACAACCTGGCCGAACAGGCCGCTGGAACCGATCCGTTCAAGGAAGACACTGACGGAGATACGCTCCTGGATAGTTTCGAGATTTATTATGGATTTGATCCCTTGGCCGACACCGGTGATCAGGACGAGGATCCGGACAATGACGGTCTAATTAATATCGAGGAACAGGCAGCATCAACCGACCCGTTCAAGGCCGATACCGATGGAGGGGGACGCAACGACTACAATGAAGTTGTCGCAGATGAAACAAACCCGGATGATCCGGGCGATGACACCAAAATTCCGAATTGGGGTGACCTGTGGGTACAGGACGATGCCAGCGGTACGATCATGAGTGTAACCCCGGGTGGCGAGGTAACGATTGCCATTGACCGGGATGAGATTACGTCCGTCACAGGGACAAGTACGGCCGGGTTCAATAACACCGGTCTTGTATTCGATGCATCGGGCAATCTCTATTTCACCGAAGATGATTCCAACACTATACTGAAAAGAAGCTCTTCTGATGGGATCCTGACGGTCCTGGCAACCGAAGGAGAGATTGCAGCTGCAGTTGTTGCCGGAGAGTCTTTACCCGATCCCGAGGATCTTGCCCTTGGCAGTGACGGAATGCTCTATGTAATCGAAAACGAAACCAGTTCTATCTTGCGCTGCAATCCCGATACCGGGGAGTTGAGCCTTTTCGTCGAGGCACAAGCCTTTATCGATCTTGACGGCATCACATCCGTGAATCTGCACGGAGGCCTTGTGGCAAATGATGACGGCACATTCTATGTTGTTTCCTACGGGTCCCCATGTGCAATTTTTGAAATTTCAACTGACGGCACTCCGACTGTCCTGGTAAACGGGAGCGGGCTGGGAAGCCCGGATGATTATGCAGCCATAGGCCCGGGCGGGGATCTCTATGTGACAGAGGAAGACAATAATAATATCCTGCGCATAACACCCGAAGGCGTGATTTCAATATTCTTATATGAATCAGACATAACGGCAATAACCGGCTCCGGATCAGCAGAAGTAGAAGGGGGAATTGCCTTCGATTCCCTGGGCAACTTCTATGTGGCGGAAGATAGCACGGAAAATATCCTGAGATTCGATACTGTTCCAACAGGCACCATCTTTGTTCCGGCAGATGAAATGACTGCACTTACCGGCTATGTTTCTAATCTTGAGGGAGGGATAACCTTCGCACCTTAATCTGCTGCAAAGAAAAAATATTCTTCCAGGGGTTCCCGGGATAAGAGCATCCCCCTAAAAAAACTGTTCCAATCAGGCTCTTTATACGTCAGGTATGATCCCCAAAAAAATAATCAGCCGATTATTTTTTATTAAAGATCCTGCTCCCGGATCAGCCATGATCCCCGATCATATGGCACCCATTTTGCTGTTTGCCATACTTTTGGCATTTATGATATATGTGGGGAATGAATACGCCGCTTAATCTACGCCAGGAACCTGCCCCCGGGGCTCACCTGCTCCGTTTCCGGGGCGATCTGGTAACCTTCACCCTGAGGCTGTCATCCTGAATGGCTGGTCAGGGACGAGGAAGGACGGATTGAAGTTTCTGGAGCCTGGGGAGTCACCTGGGCTGATCTGACCCGGCTTGATTACCACCGGCACAAACTCTGGCGTTACATGGCGGAAGTTTTTCTCACCTGGTACCAGCGGGGGGTGAACGGCTTCCGTTGTGATGCCGGCTACATGATTCCGGTAGCAGCCTGGAAATATATCATTGCCAAGGTCAGGGAACAATACCCGGACACGGTTTTTCTACTGGAAGGACTGGGGGCAAGATATCGGTCACGGAAGAGTTGCTGAATAATGCCAATTTCAACTGGGCTTATTCCGAACTGTTCCAAAATTATGATCGGGGTCAACTCGAATTTTACCTGCCAGGAGCGCTGCATGTTTCCGCCGGCAAAGGCATCATGGTCAATTTTGCCGAGACCCATGACAACAATCGGCTGGCCGCCACTTCCAAAACCTATGCCAGGATGCGGACCGCCCTTTGCGCCCTTTGTTCCCCGAATGGTGTCTTTGCCGGGACTGGGGGTCGGGCCACGGCAAGTAATTGATATTGTAAATAAAATGGTTTAAAACCGACTCTGAAATGGTCTTAATCGACCGGTTTTCCCCCAAAACTGCCCCATTAACAGAAACGACAAAAAATGGCCCGTGCTAAAAGACATTAAAAGCGCCACTACTTAAGGAAATGTTTCACATATATCGATCTGAATATAGTTCGTGCCAGTGTGGTAGAGCACCCGTCACAATGGGAGTTTTGTGGATATAATGAAATTCAAAATCCTAAAAAAAGAAAAGGCTTATTGATTTTGATCGATTGATTGGCTTGCTGGGTTTTAAAAATTATAAACACATCTTTATGGAATCATTAACCCCTATCCTTAATCGGACAGTTTTTGCATGAAAACTGACCGGTTAAGAGTGAAATACGGGCCTTTTTTGAAAACTTTTACCTATTTTTCAGTATGTTGCTGTGGCCCGACCCCAAGACTTGAAAATCTTCGGTATTGAAGAAACCGACGAACAGGAAAAGGAACAATATGTTCATTCGGGATCGCGTGATAAATCTATTGCCCGGAACTTTTTGAAAAGTTACCAACCGGGTATGAGCCATATTGTTCTGTTCGGCGCCTTTCATTGTGCGAATGAACCGCATTGGCTTTTCCAAAACCTCAAGAGCCAGGCTCCTCTCTCCCTGAAAAATCGGATGTTAAACGCTTGGGTGCTGGAAGAACATCAAACGGGACCGTTGGAAGCCTTCTTGTCCTTTTTGGACGAGATCGGTATCGAGAAAAAAAACTTTGTCATTCCCGACACCAGCGGACTGCATCCTCGTATCTACGAGTTGTTTCAGGGTCTGAGCCATCAGATCTTCGAAAAGGTTTGTACGCTGATTGTTTTCCGTGTATAGATTTTAAATGAATGCATTTGCAACCAACAAGTAACATACGCCAGATTTCACTGGTGATGTTTATGTTCCTGGCGGCTTTGCCGCCAGGAACCGCGGTGCCGACTACGTCGAGCACCTTGCCCCGTCGCTACGCGCCGTGACAAGGAACTCGACCTGACTGCGCGCACCGGGCGTGAACAGGCCTCCGGCAGCTCCCACCCGACGTGCTCGCGGGTCAGCACCGCGATTAACATTAGAAGGAGGGAAAAGGATCTAATCCACGGTTGACCTTTGTTAGACAATCGTAACAGTAAACGTAGACTTGATCCTTTAGTGTCCTATAAGGTAAGGCAGTGCTTCTATACTTTACCACCACTTGGTGTCCTTACTACCGCAAGATCAGGCCCTGCATGGAAAAGATACATGACAAATACAAAAATAAGGACTTTGTGCTTCTCAGTATTTACATTCAGAAATCAAAAAAGAAAATCAAATCCTGCACGGATAAATGCAAAACACACCTCAAGGCACGGCTGGATGAAGATGGCAGTGTTACGGAATCCTTTACCGTCGTAGGAATACCAACGCTGACATTAATCAACAAAAAGAGCGAAATAATCTGCAGGCAATGCCGTTCAATCGACATTATGCAGGAGAAAATGTTTTAAGGGGTGAATTAATGATGAACAATTCGAAAGAAACAGAAAAAAAATCATCTGCAATAACACTGTCGGATATGGAAATGTTTATATTTCCGGAGCTTATCTACAGCCTGGTGCTTGCCAATATTATGTCGCCTCGCATTTGGCGCTGGCGAGAATCTTCATGGTTTTCCGGTATGGAAAGTCTAAGTCC
>Ga0307991_1000282_pt1 | contig 37984 bp, 38 predicted proteins | sample EllFjometagen131_FD_203146 | JGI IMG/M metagenome (GOLD analysis project Ga0307991, IMG submission 203146) | Marine microbial communities from Ellis Fjord, Antarctic Ocean - #131 | ecosystem: Environmental > Aquatic > Marine > Unclassified | place: Southern Ocean | collected 2014-10-08 | reverse complement strand
TACCAACAACGTGTACAATTTTCTTAGACATCTCGATTTTCCCCTACTTTTTTTGGTCGATAAGCTCTTTTAGGAGTGTCATTTCCTGATTTAAATGATCCACTTTTTTATTCATATACCAGATAAAGCCGAAAATTCCCAGCCAGATGAATCCATAGGCTAGAAATAAATATACAAAGGCATCCATTACAGAATCTCCATTTCTTTGAACTGCTTATTTAAGATATCCTCGAGGGCCAGCAATTGATAGCGTTTGCGAATCAAATACACATACAGAAGTGTAAAGGTTGCCAACGAAAACATAAACGTGAAAAACATGGGGGCTGCTAAACTGCCATCACTGCTGGCCATCACGGCTTGAGGATGTTGCGTCTCCCACCAGCGAATGGAATAGTAGACAATAGGCACATCAATAAAGCCAATAATCCCTACAACTGCAGAAAGATTCGCACGTTTGCTCCCATCAGGCAGGTAGCGGCGCAGCATAAGGAAAGCCACGTAGATGAGCCAGAGGATCAGGGATGAGGTTAAACGTACATCCCAGGTCCACCAGATCCCCCAGACAGGTTTTGCCCAGATAGGTCCGGTAATCAAAACAAGGGTAATGAATAGCACGCCTATTTCAGCTGAGGCAACTGAAATGAGCTCGTATTTTCGGTCACGGGTGGCCAGATAAGCAACGCTGCCACCAAATACCACAAAGAAGGCCAGGAATCCTAACCAGGCACTGGGAACATGAAAATAGAAAATCCTCTGAGCAATTTGTTCAGCAGGATTTGATGCCTTGATTTGAGGTACCCATTGAAATATCAAATAAATGCTTACTAAAAAAGCGAGTAGTATAACAATGAGTAATGTCTTGTCGATTTTGGATCTCATGAATTGCCTTTAATTAATTTGACTTGTTTTATTCATTCTAGTCTTCAAGAATGAAATCAAAGAGCATATAGGAAAGTGTAAAGAATATAACATCAAAAGCGCCCACCCTGAGAAGAAGTGGATAAAAAGCATCCGTCACTTCTCCACTCAAGACCATTCCCGTCAGTGTCACTGACCAGATAATAATGGGTGATACCAGGGGCCAAAGCAATAAGGACAAAAGAATCTGTTGGTTTCTCGTGTGAACAGCCACGGCAGACAAAATGGTTCCCAGACTAGTAAAACCGATGGTTCCAGCCAGTAAAACCGGAATGAGCATGAACATGCCAACCGAAAGTTGTAAATCATAAAAAATAATGAATATAGGAAAAATCAGTGCCTCAAACATGAGCATGATAATCGTGACACTCAAAAACTTGCCAACATATATCTGCCCACCATCCACAGGCATGAGTGCCATCGCACGGAGATTCCCATTTTCTTTTTCCAATGAAAAGGACTGGTTCAAACCAAACATCCCAGAGAAAACAAAAGCAACCCAGAGTAGACCTGGAGCAATCTCCAACATTACCAATCTGGATACTTCAAACGTAAAATTGAAAATGACGAAGATCAACAGAGAGAATATCCACATGGCTAGAATACTCTCCTTCGACCTGAACTCCATACGCAGGTCTTTTTTCAGAATGGAGATTGCTGCGCGCATCATGGGTTGCTCTCCTCAGTTTCTGAGCTGAAGAATGCTTCACGAATTTCGTCTGGATTGGTTTCAGAAATCAGACCATCCTTTACAATCTTATGTTTCGAAATGACCAGATATCGATCAGATAATTCTGCTGCCGTATGAAGATCATGTGTTGTCAGCAGGATGGTGCGCCCCAATTCCTTCTGTTTCTTTAACAAAGTAATTAGCATTCCAATAGCGTGCTGATCCAACCCTGTAAAAGGTTCATCCAGTAGCAATAGGGATGGTCCATGAAGCAGGGCCCTTGCAATTGTTAATCGTTGGGTCATTCCCCTACTATATGTAGCAACCAAATCGAATCGACGATGAGTCAGTTCAACATTATTCAACACTGTCTCAATGCGCTCCTGAGCATCTTGAACATTATAAATACGACTATAATATTCGAGATTTTCCAGAGCTGTTAAATTTCCATACAGGAACATTTCATGTGAGATTAGAGCTAACTTGGCTTTATTCACCCTATCATTGGGATCGGTTCCAAAAAGTTGGACTGAGCCTTCACTTGGTCTTGATACACCACTTATTATGTTCAATAAGGTGGTTTTCCCGGCTCCATTTCGCCCCAGGATACTAACAAACTCACCTGATTGGACAGAAAATGTCACACTTCTCAGAGCGATGATGCGTCCAAAATCTTTGGATACACCTATAATTTCCAGAGCGGGTACACTCAAATTATTTAATCCGATCCAATGTTTTATAGACTGAGACAAGGCGATAGAGAACCTTATCCTTTTCCTCATCATTGGCAGCTGATTTAGCCATTTTTGAATACTGCTTCAAAAGATCTGACTTCTGTGATTTTAACATTGTGATCGACTCAAGTTTCAAGTCTTCGTTTTGCCGCGTCAGTGAAACAAATAGAGAGATTAGGACAACCAAGATCAGGACACCAGCAATGGCCAGCTCGACACTTGCATCAATCCGATTTTCTATCACAATTCTACCCGTATTTTGCTGCTGCTGTTCTTGTTCCGCAGGTCCCGATTCAGGCATTCCAGCACCTGAAACATTGAACACTAGATTCGTCCCAGCCTTTACTCCTTCGATTGCATAAATGGCTAACCCATTCTCCTGATCTGTCCCCTCCCTGGAAAGTCCGGGAGCGGTCACCTGCAACCCAATCGGCATGACATAAACATGAAAGTGCTCAATATCATAGCTCACTAACTCACTATAATCTGTCCCATTGGGATCATAGGCCACATTGTATTCCATATCAATTTCGGATACTCCTGGTTTTATGGGATTTGGAATAACTTGCCCAAAATCAGTGTCAATGGGTGATGTTCTTACGGGCATACTTCCCGATTTAAAGGTCAGATTGTCCAGTTCAATAACATCTTTGGGAATGTGCACCTTGGCTATACCAGGTGTTGAATTGAAAGTAACAGGGGGTACAGAGATGTTTTCAAGGACAATTCGTTTTTGAATTTTAAGCTTGTCCTCAAAGCCATATATCACAAAGAAAGGAACAGAAGCTTTCAGGCCATGAACAGTCTCACTTGATTCGTACACAGTCAGTGAAGTTTCCCAGGCATTCACACCAGGAGTAGGCACAAACATAGCTGAATAGTTAACCCCTCCCAGCGTTGCTCGAACCAAATACTGATTCTGACCAGTTGATGCAACATCGCTAAAGGTCATTGATTTAATAACATCATTGGCGGAAGCTATTTCTGCCATTCCTGCTGTCAAATCCAATAGGGCTACACGATCCGCTTTACCGGGCTCGTTTGTGGTACCGTTAATAATATTCACACGCAAATCACCGGCAAAACTGACACTCACCAGGAGCTGAACTATAAGGAGGTGCTGTAGAAATCGAGCTTTCATGACATCTCCTTTCCACATTTCATGCAGAATTTAGCCTCAGGAAGATTTTCTGCCCCACACTCAGTGCAAAATGCCTTCGAACTACTTGTTTTGCCCTTTTTGGCTTTTTTCTTCTTTTTACCAAGATTGTCAATGTCATTCTGGATACGCTCCATGAATGCATTGGACTTTTGACTTTCCAATTTTTCAATAACACGTCCAGCTTCACTAAGAAACGATTGACGAATATGCTTGAAATCTTTCTCACTCAACCGTCCCATGGCAAAATCAAATTCAAGATCAGCAATGTTTCCGTATACTCGCTGCTTTTTATCTTCAAGTTCATCAGCTTCTATATAAAGAGAAACCCAAGTGCTATCCTTTTTAAACAGTGGAAAAATAATCCAGATCAGGAAAGCGATACCAGTAAGATATGCAAGTGCGCTCATTATTCTTCTCCCCTTTTGGACTCACGTAGATTGGGTAACATGGCAAATAGGGTTCCAACCGTTAATATAAAAGCACCAATCCAAACCATACTCACAAAAGGATTTCTATAAACCTGAACAATCACTTTTGTCCCATCATTACTCATACCAGACAGTACAGCATATATATCCTCACGCAGTGTTGAATATATATCTACTTCTGTTGAAGGCTGCTCTGAGGCAAAATAGTAGCGTTTTTCTGGTGTGATCCTTTCGATGAAGCGTTCACCCCTGTACATTTCCAGGACCAGAGTCTCTGATGAATAATTTACAGTTTCAGAAAAGACAATCTCTACAGCCTTAAATGTATAAGGTCCAAGCTCAAAAGAGTCTCCCTCACCCACTTCGGCTCGTGTTTCAGAGTTAAATACATTACCCGTAAATCCAACAAACATAACCACTATGGCTGCGTGGATCAGATAACCACCATATCGGCGTGTATTCTTTCGAGACAGCATATACATGGCTACAAAGAAATTCTCACCAGAGTTTTTTCTACGAATGTTAGCACCTTTTACAAATTCAACAACAATGGTCCACATCACAAAAAATGCTATAGCGAAAGAGCCTAAAGCCCATCCATCTTTTATGCCAGAAGCAAAAAGTACAGCTCCAAAAATGACACTCCCCAAGATTGGCCAGCCAAAGCTTCGCTTGAGAGTTTCAACCGATGTGTGACGCCATGCCAGAAGTGGACCAACTCCAGTTAAGAGTAGCAATGCCAGACCAATTGGGATCATGATATTATTGAACCAGGGAGGTCCTACAGTAATTTGATCCCCAGTAAATAATTCACTTATCACTGGGAACAGGGTTCCCCAGAGGACTGCAATTGTGGCGAGTATAAACAATAGATTGTTAAAGAGGAATCCACTTTCTCTGGAAACCAGCGATTCCATCTCTTCATCAGGTTTTAAATCTTTGCGACGATACAAAAGCAAGGTGACACTAAAAATAATGCCCATACTTAAAAAGATTGCGAATGCCGGTCCCAGACCAGAATTGGCAAAAGCATGTACAGAGCTCACGATACCACTTCGTGTGAGGAAGGTACCGAAAATTGAGAGTAAATAGGTAGCTATGACCAAAGCCATATTCCAAATCTTCAACATACCCTTGCGCTCTTGAATCATCACAGAGTGCAAATATGCAGTTGATGTCAACCATGGCAGCAGAGAGGCATTTTCCACGGGATCCCAGGCCCAATAACCACCCCAACCAAGTTCTACATAGGCCCATTTGCCACCGAGAACGATACCTACTGCCAAAAAACCCCAGGTAGTAAGTGCCCAGCGTCTGGTAGTGTGAATCCAATCTGCTCCCAATTTGCCTGTAATCAGAGCGGCAATGGCAAAAGCAAAAGGCACGACTGACCCAACATATCCAATAAATAGAACAGGTGGATGAATAACCATCGCAGGATGCTGAAGCAATGGATTCAATCCGTGACCATCACGGGCAATAAATTCTTGAAGTGTGTTCCCATATTCCTGATAGAGTGTTTGGAAAGGGTTTGAAATAAAAACACTTAGTATGGAGAAGAATACCATGGTGGTTGCCATAACAAACAACACATATGGCATAAGATCATTGTTCTTATGACGATGCTGGTAAGCAACGATAGCAATAAAGATGGTTACAATCCATGTCCAGAGCAATAATGAGCCATTGTGACCAGCCCATAATGCAACAATTTTGTAGAATAGCGGTAGTGTAAAATTGGTATTACTGGCAACGTATTCAATTGAAAAGTCGCTGGTGACCAGCAGATATTCCAATGCAAGTACCGCCAGCGTTGTCACTGCAAAAGCTGCATAAGCACCTCTTCTTGCAGCCTCTAATAGTCCCCTACGTTTCGTAACCCCGGCTGCCAATGCAGTCAGCGCAGTAAACACACTTACGGGGAATAGAAAAAATAAAAGGATGTTTCCTAAATCAGCCATTTAACTATGTCCTAACTATATCTTTTTATATCGCGGGAGATGAATAATCTGCTTCATACTTCGATGCACATTTTGCCTGTATCCGTTCAGCATTGAAAATGCCATCCTGCTGTAGTCGACCTGAAACAATAACTTCAGCGTCCATATCATTGTTGAATGTATCAGGAATTGGGTCTTTCCCGATATAATGAATGCTCAGTTCTGAATTTCCTTCGGTGATGACAAAATCGAGGTCCAGATTATTTCTGACAATACTGCCCTTCTTTAAATCACCATTCACCTTGAGAGTCAACGATTGAGCTCGAGAGTCTAACATCTGAACTTCACTCACACTTTTTGAGTAGGACATGGTGTCATCTTCCTTCATACCCTGTACCGCCAGCACAATAACTGCGGCCACGATAACCAAAGTTCCTATTACAAATTTAAGCTTGTTGCTATTCAATGGATATAACTCCTATTTATGATTTAAACATATTCATGAATCTATTAATTAGTGTTAAAGTTACAGGTTCGAGGTGTACTGGATAGACGTCGATATGCTCACCCCTAAGAATTTTACCAGGGTTGACCTTAAGCAGCATATCAGCATATTCAGAGTCGTATCTCTCTGATAGCCAGTCATATCCAGGTTTTGCATAAACCGCTCTGGATTCCAAATTATGGCTATCACTACCTACAAGATGGACTGCATCTCTATCAAATAAAAAGTTAGCCAGTTTTTCAGTATTTGGTCCCAATGTTCCCAGGAAAGATCCAATATCTAATTGTGTTGGACAGCCCATATTTATCAATTCTTCCAACCGTTGAGGATCTCTTTGCCAGGGCTTAATACGCTCGGGGTGAGCAATAATGGGGGTAATACCCTTACGGGTGATGTCGTAGATAATCCGTTCAAGATTGTTGGGTACAGAATGGAAGGCGAATTCAAGTAGTAGATATTTACCACCAATAAGGACATCGAGTTCATCGAGAATAATGGGCAGCATATCCTGATAACGTACTTCGGCAGCAACTGTGACCTCCACGGGGAGTTCATGCTTTTCAATAAGCTCCATGACAGTACGTTTTCCTGCTTCAATCTTTGCTTTCCACTCTCCAGTCCCCTTGATAATGTCAGCTTCATACAGGTGGGGAGTTAAAACAAGATGCTCCACGCCCTGCCTCACGGCCTCTTTTAGCATAGATAGTGCCACATCTTCATTTTTGGCACCATCATCTACTGCTGGAAGCATGTGATTATGAATATCTATCATTTCAGAGCCAAAGACGTGCTAAAATACGGGGGTTTCAGTGTAGGTTCCATAAACAACTTTCATGGCATCAACCATCTCGCCAAGCGTAGCCGAATGGCGTACAGCCTCGAGTAGTGGAGGCATAACATTCGCTCCAGATTCGCAAGCATGAGTTAATTCTGTCAGCGCTTTATCTGTAGCAGTCTGATTTCTAGATTCTCTGAGTGATTTGACCTTGGAGACTTGATTTTCCTCCACAGACTTATCAATTTTGAGAACAGGGATATCAATTGTCTCATTTTCACGAATAAATCCATTTACACCAACAATAACTCGCTTTTTCTCATCATATTTACGAGCAACATCATAGGCTGCCTTGCCTATCTCTCGTTGGAAATAACCCAACTCAATAGCTGGTATTACACCACCTAATTCGTCAATGGTGTCAAAATATTTTTCTGCCTCTGCTTCCAGCTGGTCTGTCATGGCTTCCACATAATAAGAGCCAGCCAGGGGATCGATAGTTGAGCTGACACCCGTTTCATAGGCGATAACCTGCTGTGTTCTGAGGGCAATCTCCACGCTCTTCTCAGTGGGCAATGCAAGCACCTCATCCATTGAGTTGGTATGAAGTGACTGTGTGCCACCTAAAACGCCTGCAAGAGCCTCATAGGCTGTCCTGACTATGTTATTTTCAGGTTGTGGTGCAGTAAGACTGTGGCCTGCCGTCTGGGTGTGAAAACGCAGCATCCAGGATCGCGGGTCCTTCGCTCCATATTTTTCTTTCATGCGCTTCGCATAAATGCGCCGTGCTGCACGAAACTTTCCAATCTCTTCAAAGAAATCAATATGAGAGTTAAAGAAAAAACTGAGACGTCTGGCAAATTTGTCAACATCCAGACCCCGTTCAATAGCTGCTTCCACATAAGCGAAACCATCTGCCAGTGTAAAGGCCAATTCTTGGGCAGCCGTAGAGCCTGCTTCACGAATATGGTATCCAGAAATAGAAATTGTGTTATAAGCTGGCATATGGTCGCTACACCATTCAATCATATCTGTGATGATGTGCATGGATGGTTCTGGTGGAAAAATAAATTCCTTTTGAGCAATGTATTCCTTCAGAATATCATTTTGCAGCGTCCCGTGTAGTTTACCAGGAGAAATACCCTGTCTTTCTCCTACAATCACATACATAGCAAGCAGAATAATTGCTGGACCATTGATGGTCATGGAAGTTGAAACCTGGTCAAGCGGAATTCCATCAAATAGGGTCATCATATCATCAATTGAATTGATAGAGACCCCACAATGCCCTACCTCACCTAATGAGAGTCCATGATCAGAATCATATCCCATTAAAGTTGGCATATCAAAAGCGACACTGAGACCCGTCTGCCCTTGCTCAAGTAAAAATTTGAATCTCTGGTTGGTATCCTCTGGAGTTCCAAAGCCTGCAAACTGTCTCATCGTCCATAGTCGACCACGATACATGTTGGGGTGAACACCCCGCGTGAAAGGATATTCACCAGGAAAACCAATTTTGTCCATGTATTGATCTAGATTGGTACTCTCTTCATCTGGAAGGTACAACAATTCATTTGACAGCCCTGATACCGTATCATAGTCATACTCACGCTCTTTGGACTCAGCAATTTTCTGTTTCCAGCGTTTCAGGCTATCCTGATAGGTATGTTCTGACATAATTGATCCCACTCCTGATTCTTATCGAGTCAATTCAAGAATTGATGAAGTTATCTCTTCTGAAGTCAGCTTTACCTCAGCTAATAATTGAGCCCGAGATCCGTGAGTGACAAATCGATCTGGCAGGGTGTGAGAATGAATTCTGGCGCAATTTTCCACTGGCTCTGCAAAAGCTTTTATAGTCTGCGAGAGACTCCCAGGATAATTATTTTCTTCCACAACAATGATATGCTTGTTCGATTTCATAAGATTCAAGAGCATTTTCTCATCGAAGGGCTTGACAAATTTTGCATCGATGTAACTGGCTTTAACACCCTCTGCCTTGAGAGATTGAACTGCCTTTTCCACAACAGGGTTCATAGAACCCACAGCAATAATGGCAATGTCCTTGCCCTCAGAAAGTGTTTCCCATTTGCCAATTTTCAAAGCCTTGCTCTTCACAGACTTGCGATTTTTAATTGCAGATGCTTTAGGATAACGTATGAAAAATGGTCCCTCTTCATGTTCAAGAGCTGTCTGCATCATATGGCGCAGTTCTTCGCCATTTCGTGGTGCAGCCACTATCACACCCGGAATACTGGCAAGGTATGCGAGATCGAGGACACCATGATGCGTTGGTCCATCCTCTCCCACCAGACCAGCACGATCAAGCATGAAAATAACAGGGAGCTTCTGTACGGAGATGTCATGCACCAGCATATCATAAGCACGTTGAAGAAAAGTGGAATATATGGCCACGAAAGGTTTGAGACCACTGGCAGCCAGTGCTGCTGCAAAAGTCACAGCATGACCCTCAGCAATACCCACATCGTAGAAACGATCGGGATATTCCTGGGCGAAGCCAGTTAACCCTGTACCCTCTCGCATGGCAGCCGTAACTGCGACAATTCTTTTATCCTTTTTTGCCAGAGCGGTCAGCTCATCCCCAAAAATATTAAGAAAAGGTAGAACTTCTTTCTTTGCACTAGCCTGACCAGGTTTTACTGCAGGACCAATACCATGAAATTTAATAGGATTTTCTTCTGCCTGCGCGAATCCCAATCCTTTTTTGGTCATGATATGCAGCATAATCGGTGTATTGATATCTTTGATGTTTTCCAAAGTAGAAATCAACAGGGGTAAATCATTGCCATCGATAGGTCCAAAATAGCGAATCCCCATTTCGTCGAAAATGATGCCAGGCACCAATAAATTCTTGAGACTTTCCTCAATCTTCTTCATACCGGTACGAACCGTATTCTTACCTACAGGCAATTTTCCGGTAACATTCCAAATCTCCTCCCTAACCCGATTGTACAACGGATTGGTCGTAATCTTTGAAAGGTATTTCGACATAGCACCTACGTTTGGAGAAATAGACATCTCGTTATCATTGAGAATAATCATCATCCGGGTACGCATTTGACCCAGATTATTTAAGCCCTCAAACGATAAACCTCCTGTTAAGGCACCATCGCCAATGATAGATATTACCTGATGATCTTCACCCTTCAAATCTCGGGCTATTGCAAAGCCAACACCGGCAGAAATGGATGTTGATGCATGACCGGCGCCATAAATATCGTGTTCACTCTCCATGGGTTTACAAAAACCGCTGATACCACCATATTGACGAATTGTCTTAAGTGCTTCCCGTCGACCTGTCAATATTTTATGGGCATAGGCTTGATGACCCACATCCCAGATAATTTTGTCTTTAGGTGAATTGAAAACTTTGTGCAAAGCAACTGAGAGTTCAACAACACCAAGAGTTGGGGCTAAATGACCCCCAGTCTTTGAAACGACTTCAATGGTGTAATCCCGTACATCTTGACAGAGTTGAAGCAACTCAGTTTCAGACAACTTCTTAACATCAACTGGGGAATCTATGGTTTTTAGTATTTTATATTTATCCGACATGGATAGTCTACCTCGATTTTAAAACAATTTCATCCACAAAATATTTATGGATGCCGGGATCTTCTGTAAGTTCAGGATGAAAGGATGCAACCAATACATTGTCCTGTCTCATAAGAACCGGGTCAGCACCAAATACTGCCAAAGACATGACGCTGGGTTTAATATCTCGAAATTTGGGAGCACGAATAAAAATGGCGTGAAAATCATGATCTAAAATCGAAGGGATGATCAGGGATGTTTTGAAAGACTCTATTTGACGACCGTAGGCGTTTCGTTCAGCCGTATAATCAATTTTGTTAAAACAGCGAACCCTTTCATCATCTATCTGCTGCCCCAGAAGAATCGCCCCGGCACAAGTCCCAAACACAGGCATCGTCTCCAAAACTTCATTCATGGGCTCCCACAGGCCTTCTTCTTCAAGAAGTAGTGTCATCGTAGTTGATTCGCCACCAGGAAGAATCAGTGCATCAATGAGCTTCAAATCTTCGGGTTCACGAACGGCCCGACTCTTTATACCGAGTTTGCCCATGCTAAAAGCATGTTTAGCAAAGCTGCCCTGTAACGCAACTACACCAATCGTTAAATCATCATATTCTGGCCGAACGGTCAAAATGGCTCCCTACCAACCTCTATCTTGCATTCTGTCTTCTGGATTAATTTCAATCATATCCAGCCCCTTCATCGCTTTCCCCAGGCCTTCAGAAATTTCAGCAAGCTTTTCTGGCTTATCATAAAAGGTTGCGGCCTGAACAATAGCCTTTGCCATGGCATCAGAATCCTCAGATTTGAATATTCCGGAACCTACAAAAATAGTTTCAGCACCAAGCTGCATCATCAGAGAAGCATCTGCTGGTGTCGCAATACCACCTGCTGAAAAATTTGGCACAGGAAGCTTTCCAGTTTCGGCGACTTGAGCAACCAGATGAAAAGGGGCGCCCATTTTCTTAGCCGCCGCCATAAGTTCATCGGTTCTTAAGGTACTCAGATTTGCGATTTCGGTATTGATGGTACGCATATGACGAACTGCTTCAACAATATTTCCAGTGCCAGGCTCACCTTTTGTTCGAATAAGTGCAGCGCCCTCACCAATTCTACGCAAGGCTTCTGCCAGATTCGTCGCACCACAGACAAATGGAGTTTTAAAATCATGTTTCCAGATATGATTTGCTTCATCAGCTGGAGTCAATACTTCACTCTCATCGATATAATCGACCTCCAAAGCCTCCAGAATCTGGGCTTCAGCAAAATGACCAATACGACATTTGGCCATCACCGGAATGGAGACTGCCTTCTGGATATCTTTAATCATTTTCGGATCAGAAGCACGGGCGATACCGCCATCCTTACGAATATCTGCTGGGATTCTTTCTAAGGCCATTACTGCCACAGCGCCAGCCTGTTCAGCAATCTTAGCCTGCTGTGGTGATGTTACATCCATGATAACTCCACCCTTGAGCATTTCTGCCAATCCTGTTTTTACCTCGAATAGCTCATTTGTCATTTTCTTTGTCTCCTAAAACTTATATTAACAATATTTACACACGTGATTTCACGTGTAAGTTATTCAAATGTTCAACGACTTCTTCAATAAGCTCATCAGGTGAAGAGGCACCAGCTGAGACTCCCACTGATTCAGCATCATCAAACCAATCTTCCATGATATCAGAGGCATTCTCAACCATGTATGACCGCTGATTTAAACCCAGTGAAACTTCATGTAATCTTTTTGTATTGGCACTGGTAAATGAGCCCACGATGATCATCACATCTGAAATGGGCGCGATCTCTTTGATTTGTCCTTGATTTCGACGGGTTGGAAAACAAACCGTATTCACAAATCGTAGATCATATATTTTCATGGAAAGAATACCGATGATTTCTTGGACATTCTCAATCATCTGTGTGGATTGAGAGACAACTCCGGCTTTTTTCATACGGGGGAAAGCTTCAGCTTCTGCAATCGATGAAATGACCATGGATTCAGGTACCTGGGCTTGAATAGCAATCACCTCATCATGACCATGATCACCGATGATGATCAATTTGCGGCCTTCCATGTGAAGTTTCTTAATCTCATCATGAATCTCATGCACCAAGGGACAGGTTGCATCAACAATAGTCAGGTCTTTTTTGCTCGCTTCTTCCCACAGTTCTGGAATCGTGCCGTGAGCCCTGAATAGCACCGGAGCATCCTTAACCTCGTCCAGGGATTCAACCACCTTCACATTTTCTTTGGCAAGATCATTCACAACACGTTCATTATGAACAATATCCCCCAGCATATAAACTTTGCCGTGTTCTCTGGCTACTTCACGGGCTTTTTCGATGGCATCTCTTACACCAAAGCAAAAGCCGGCATCCTTTGCGACTCTTATTTTTAGATGCTCAGGCATTCTCATCCCATGCTTTGATTACAGCAATAGATTTCTGGACAACGGATGCGGCAGCTTCCTCAAGAGTACCCTCAACATGGCAACCTGCAGCAAATGCGTGACCACCACCTCCAAAAGATTGGGCAACGGTATTAATGGGAATTTTTCCTTTGGATCTAAAACTCACATCAACCTTTTGACCAGACATCTGGGTGATAGATATACCAACTTCAACCCCTTTAATCGATCGAATAAAATCTGAGAGAGAATTCATATCGTCTGGAATTGCTCCCAGTGGACGAATATCCTCAAAATCGATAACAGACCATGCCAGCCTGCCCTCACAGCCGTACTTCAGCTCACTTATGAGTTTCTGAATGACCTGCAGTCTTCCAGGAGTATTCAAATCTTCGTAGAGATAGACATATAGCTCATAAGGCTTCACACCAGCAGCAACCAGATTGGCTGCCGCAAGCAAGGTCTCAGGATCGGTATTATTGAATCTGAAATTACCGGTGTCGCTCATCATGGCTGAATAGATTGGGACGACAATATCATCGCGAGTATTTGCCGTCTTATCCAAGGAATTCAATAGGTCATAGATGAGTACACCTGTGGAACTGGCGGTGGGAAAATCATATTGATGATCAAACTGGGATTTATCTCCGGGATGGTGATCAATGCTGACCTTGATGATGTCCATGGATTGGAGATCAACACCGAGATCCATTAAGCGATTATAATGCCCAATATCAAACGCGATAAACACATCAGAGTCTGCTACAAGTTTAGCGTGATTCGACGAATTATATACTTCTATCTCACCATTCTTCGCCAGAAAATCAAGATTAACCCTCAGCGGAGAAGGGTTCAAAATATGCACCGTCTTGCCAATGGAAACTAAATACCTCGCTAATCCCAGCTCAGAACCAACCCCATCAGCGTCAGGTTGTAAATGTGTAGAGAAAACAAAGTTATTATTCTCAACCAGCAAAGTCTTCAGGACTCTCCAGTCTCTCTGTTCCCCAATTAAATCAAGACTCATTTATGTAAAAATACCTCTAAGCAATACCTTCATTTCTGCATCCTCGAATTACGCTCGAACCCGAAACATTGAATATATTCGTTAAGCTATCAGAACCAAACGATTCAACATCTTAATCGATAAAAACAATCCCCTTGCATCCCTTATTGATAAGCGATTTTACTCAAACAGACCTGTACACAAATAAAAAGAGACAATTATTCTCTGAATTAAGATTTTTGAGTGGTACGGGGAGAAAATAATTCTTACTGCGAAGAAGCCATTATTGTAGACTTGTCTGGAATCTTAGTTTAGAGAGTGACGCTCTTTTCTGGGAGTTCTTCCCATCAGCTCTTCTACAGCCAGACGAGGATTCTTTTCCTCAAATAGAACTTGAAAGATTTGCTCTGAAATAGGCATCTCTACTCCTGTTTTAGCGATGAGTTGGTGAACAGACCTTGCTGTGTTGATACCTTCTGCAACCATCTTCATTTCATCAAGGATTTCTTTGAGCTTACGACCTTTCCCAAGTTCATATCCAACATGCCGATTGCGACTGTGTGTACTCAAACAGGTAACGATGAGGTCACCCATACCACTGAGTCCTGCAAAAGTCTGTTCCTTGGCACCAAGAAAGATACCCAAGCGAGTCATCTCAAAAAGCCCGCGTGTGAGCAGAGCAGCTAAAGTATTGTCTCCGTATCCCATACCAGCCAGGATTCCAGCAGCAATGGCAATAACGTTCTTGAGAGAGCCACCGTATTCAACGCCAAGAATATCTACATTTGTGTAAACTCTGAGCGAGTCAGACATGAACGCTTTCTGCACAGTGGTAGCGGACAACTCGTTGGAACAAGCTGCAACGATTGTTGAGGGCATTTCCTTGACTACTTCTTCTGCGTGTGTAGGTCCGTATAGGGTTGAAATATTACCTGATGGGTGATCCGGGAGTGCATGACCAATAACCTGGCTCATCGTTCTCAAGGAATCGTTCTCGATTCCTTTCGCCACATTAACAATTATCGATTCTTTACTAATTGCAGCGGATATATGCTCAAGTGTCTTTCCTACGGTATGTGATGGAATGGCCACCAGAATAATATCCTTTTCTCGAACACAGTTTTCCATATCCATGGTGAAGTTTAACTCTAGTGGTAGAATAACGCCTGGCAAATAATCAGGAAGTTCTCTTTGCTGCCGGGCCTGATTGAAATCTTTCTCAAGATAAAACCAAACATCCACTTCATGCCCATTTTTGAGCAAATGAATTGCCAAGGTCATTCCCCAGCTACCTGATCCTATTACTGCAATATTCATGGACGAAGTCCCAATCTAATGTAAAGAGCCCCTGACAAGAATCAGGAGCTCCTTAATATTAATACTATTGAATTTATTTCTATTCGTAAAGCGCGTTGATTTTTGCCTTATAGCGCTCTTCCACAATTCGCTTCTTGATTTTCAGCGTCGGGGTAAGTGTCCCATCTTCAACACTGAATTCCCTGGGAAGGAGAATAACCTTTTTCACAGCTTCATAACCACTGAAATTACCCATGATGGTTTCAACTTCACCCATGATCATATCATTCACCTTAGGATTTTCACAGAGAGCTTCAGGAGCCACATCCGTGATCTCATTTTCTGAAGCCCAAGCACTTAATTCTTCAAAATTGGGTACTAAAATAGCTGATATGAATTTTCTGCGATCACCATGCACCAGTGCTTGTTCAAAGAATTTGCTCATGATCAGTGCACCTTCGATAGGTGCGGGAGCAATATTTTTACCACCAGCAGTCACAATGATGTTCTTTTTACGATCCGTGATGCGAAGATAGCCATCTTCAATAATACCAATATCTCCAGTATGGAACCAACCTTCTTCATTAATGGCTTCGCGGGTTCCAGCCTCATCTTTGTAGTAGCCCTTCATGATGTGTGGTCCTCTAGAGAGAATCTCACCATCATCAGCAATTTTAATTTCTACACCATCAATGGCTGGACCCACTGTACCAAAACGGTAGTCGGTTTGTGGATTCACAGTAATAACTGGGGATGTCTCTGACAATCCATACCCTTCAAGGATCATGATACCAGCGGCATCAAAAAACTTCCCTATTTCGTTTGCTAATGGTGCACCACCACTGGCGAACAGTCTAAACTGAGTCCCCAGCAATGCTTGAACCTTGCCGAATACAAGCTTATCAGCGCGTTTTTTCTTCTTGGCTAGCTTGGGAGATATGGTACCAGAGTTACGAGCATCTACATATTCATAACCTGTTTTAACCGCCCAGGCGGCAATTTTACGCTTAATAAAGGATCCTGCTGCAAATTTTGCCTGCACTCCAGCGTACATTTTCTCATAGAGACGGGGAACTGATATGGCTACTGTCGGATTGACTTCTGAAAGGTTCGCGATAACCGTATCCATGGCCTCGGCATAGGTAATATTTGCACCCATATGCGTTCCTACATAGTCACCTAATCTTTCAAAACTGTGACTCAGTGGCAGGAAGGAAAGAAACTTATCTTTCTCTGTGATTCCCAGCCGTGCATTACAGGATAAAACATTACTGACCAGATTACTGTGCATCAGCATGGCACCCTTGGGATTTCCTGTGGTACCACTCGTATATATGACCGTAAGGATATCATCAGCTTTTACACTCATTGCCTGTTCCTCAAAATCATATACATCACTTCCTGCTGCATAGGCCCGACCCTTTTCGATGAGTTGATTGAAGGAGATAATATTCTCATCATCGTATGAAAGGGATTCATCAAAGTAGACAACCGTATTTAATTTAGGACAATCCGCTTTTATCTGGAGGACCTTTTCCATCTGGTGGGCATCCTCAGCGAATATCAATTTGGAATCTGAATGAGCAAGGATGTACTGGGCCTGACTGGCTATCAATGTGGGATAGACAGTAATGGAGGTTGCTCCTCGCGTGGCGATTGCATAATCAGAATATGCCCATCTGCGGCAGTTTGTGGACATAATAGCTATGTTATCCTTGGCATTGATACCAACAGAGGACAATCCATAAGAGGCATATTTGACCATCTCATAGATATCTTTTCCCTTGTCTCCTACCCATTCACCATCAACTTTTTCAGTGAACAATTCTTTATCAGGGTACTTCGAAGTAACCTTTAAAAACATTTCTGCAATCGTCTTGATTTCCACGACAGCTCCTCCTTCACATAGGATTTATTATTAATTTCGTCAATGATAAACATTTTCCATTAAAAGCACAGCATTTTATTGACACATACCTTAACAGAATGTATCATGGCGCGCTTTTAGAAACAGCCAGGGTGGCGGAATTGGTAGACGCAGTGGACTCAAAATCCACCGGTGGCAACACTGTGGGGGTTCGACTCCCCCCTCTGGTACTCGACTTCGCTCTTCAGGAGCGAAGGAGACCTCGTCCCTTCGATCAACTCAGGGCGGGCTGCGCTGAATAACATGAAGCGAAAACGTGTCCAAACTATCCCAATTAAAATTACCAGCCTCCCTGCAAAAGAGAGAACTTCGACAGTTACCCGTCTTTCCTAAATAGGATATGGATGCCTTCTCGCATTGGATTAGTTTATTGGATCAAGTGACTAACATGAAGGTTCCGCATGAAAAATAAGTTCATCCCATTTACCAAGCCCATTGAATTAAGTGACGCAGATATGCTTCGGCGATCTGCTGAGTATTATACATTCATGAAATCAAGACGAACCATTCGTGATTTCTCAGATAAGGAAGTACCGCAAGATATCATTAACAATTGTCTCCTGACTGCAAGTACCGCACCCAGCGGTGCCAATCAACAACCCTGGCATTTTGTCGTCGTTCGAGATGCTTCAATCAAATCAAAAATCCGTAAGGCGGCTGAAGAGGAAGAACAAAACTTCTATGCTGGCCGAGCTGGAAATACCTGGCTGGAAGCCCTAGAGCCCCTGGGAACGGATGCTTCCAAGCCCTTCCTTGAGATAGCACCTGTACTTATCGCCATTTTTGAGCAAAAATATTCTGTCAATAAACAAGGTGATAAGAAAAAAAACTATTACGCCAAAGAATCAGTGGGTATTGCAACAGGGATTCTCATCGCTGCGCTTCATCATGCTGGATTAGTCACCCTTACCCATACACCCAGTCCTATGAATTTCCTTACAAAAATACTCAAACGACCAGATGGTGAGCGTCCCTTCCTCCTTCTGGTTGTGGGCCATCCTGCCATGGGAGTTGAGGTTCCCGATATCAAAAAAAAGGATCTCAATAACATTTCAAGTCAATTTTAGATATTTCAATGATATCCAAAATCGTCTTTTTCGGGGATAGTATCACGGCTGCGAACCGAAATTCCCACAATGATCTCGGTAATGGATATGTATCCATATTAAAGGATATGTTTAACTCAGAGAAACAACTGGAAAATATTCAATTTATTAACTCTGGGGTCAATGGGCATATGGTTGGAGACTTGCTACGGCGCTATCAGGAAGATGTCCTTGACCATCATCCAGATGCTGTCATTATTATGATTGGAATTAATGACGCCTATAACGATTTCAGCACTGGCAATGATGGAAATAAAATTCAGATATACCACGCTGGCCTGGAAAAGCTCATTAACAATTTGCAAGCTGGACTACCACAAGCTCAGTTCTTCTTATTCACGCCCTACCTGATTACGGATTCAAGTTCCGATGAATTTTATTTGAAAATGAATGAATATTGTGGTGTGGTCAAAACCCTGGGTGGAAAATATGCCCTTCCTGTATTTGACGTTCAATCGGTTTTTAATACTGCTGTAAAGTTCAAACCTGCCTGTGAGTGGGCAGATGATCAAATACATCCCCATCGACAGGGGCATGCCCTCATTGCAAGAGCCTCTTTCACATTTCTAGGGAGATATATTGTTAAGAGTTAAGCGTCGATAATAACTTCTTGGCCTTTGACACTTTCATTGATTTCTCCATCCTGAAAGACAACATGTCCATTTACGATGGTAGTAACAGGCCAGCCCTGTGTGGTCCAACCATCATAGGGACTCCAGTTGACCTTTGTCCACAGTTTTCCATTCTCGATAGATCGTTTTTTGCCCATATCGACCAAAACGAGGTCAGCATCATAACCTTCTCTGATGTAGCCCTTGTTCTTGACCTTGTATAGTTCCACAGGTTTCTCACACATCCACTTCACTACATCTTCAATTTTACACAGACCTCGATTTGCCCGATCTAGCAACATGGGTAATGAAGTCTCTACTCCAGGCATACCGGAGGGCGCCTTCCCAAATGGGTTTGCTTTCTCTTCATGGGTATGCGGTGCATGATCAGTAGCGATACAATCGATCACCCCATTCACCAGTCCATCCCAGAGCGCTTCACCGTGAGATTTATCCCTGATAGGTGGGTTCATCTGAGCGTAGGCACCTAACTTCTGATAAACATGCGGTGCACTCAAAAGAAAATGCTGAGGACATACTTCTGCGGAGATGGGAGCTTTTGATTTCTGGATTTCAAGATACCTCACTTCATCAAGTGTGGTCAGATGCAGAATATGAAGACGACGTTGATACTTAATGGACAACTCAACTGCCAGCGTTGTGGCTTTTAAAGCCGCATCTGCAGGTCGCACAAACTGATGATGATTGAAGTCGGTAGAATTCTTATAAATCTCTTTAGCTGCGTTAATTATGTCATCATCTTCAGCATGAACGGCTATGAGACGGGAGCCATTTCCAAAGATATGATCTAAATCCTTCGTATCACTCACCAACAGATCACCCGTGGAAGAGCCCATAAATATTTTAATTCCAGGTACATTTTTAACATAATTCAGAACATCAAGATTGGTATTCGTTGCGCCAATAAAAAAATTATAGTTCACTACACACTTCTCTGCCGCGTTTTTTTTACGCTCAGTCATCCCTTCAACTGTAATGGTTGATGGCTTGGTGTTAGGCATATCAAAAAAACTGGTAACCCCTCCAGAAGCTGCGGCCATCGAACCCGTTCTCAAATCTTCTTTCCATGTCAGACCGGGGTCACGGAAATGAACCTGGGGATCAAGAGCACCAGGCAACAAATACAGGTGTGTTCCGTCAATTACTTGTTCTGCGGCTGACTCATTCACTTTGCCTAGTTGAGCAATTTTGCCACCACTAAGAAGTACATCTTGCTTAATGATTCTGGTTGAAGAGACACATCGGGCATTTTTAATGAGAATTGGTATTGGCATTTATTGCTCCATTTGATGATTTTGTTGGCCTTTAATATCGTTCCGCGACCCTGACTTGGAAACCGTTTATCAACTATTCTTCATCTTTCCAATCATGTCTGTACCATGCCCTCCCATCACTTTTATAAATCTGGCACCCCTCCAAATCCGTTCTATGTATTTCTGCTCCCAGCTCTTTGTATCTATCAATGGTTATTGGGGAAGGATGCCTGAATTTATTTTTCATCCCCAGACTTATCAGACAGACCCTGGGTTGTACAAGATCGATATACTCCTGACTTGAACTCGTTTTTGATCCATGATGCGGTGTCTTAATAATATCGCTCCTTAGTAGAAGCCCTAGAGCGAGCTGATTGTGTTCAACCAGCTCTTCTCCATCGCCTGTGAGCATGATATTTGACGCACCGTAGAATAGTTGCATCACAATGGATGTATTGTTCACATTTGATGGTTGGGATGAAGTATCGTAGGACTTTGGACCCGTTACCCTAAAATAAATTGGCTTCAGGGTGGAGTCAATATGCCCTGCAAACACTGCAGAGTGCGGGATGTGTTTGGCTATTATAGTCTCCTTCAACGCATTGTATCCATACGATTCATATTCAATATCTGGCATGAAGACTTTTCCAACAGGCACATTCTCTAGCAAATATTGGGCACCGCCAATATGGTCATTGTGTGGATGAGTCAAGACAAGGAGGTCTATCTTTGACCAATTTCGATGTCTGAGATAGGGAACAATGACATCCTTGCCCATATCCTTGCCACCAAATCTCAAACCAGTATCAATGAGAATTGTTTTTCCGTTGGGGGCATGAATGAGGATGGCATCTCCCTGCCCTACATCCAATACTACCAATTCGAGATGTTGAGGAGTCAGAATGGACTGCCAGGCATGTAGACTCAACCAAGTAATTAAAAGAACCAGCCACAATTTCAATATTACTCTATATTTCACAACAGATATAACGAAAATACCCACCAAAATGATGAGTAGTTCAAACGACTGAATTGGGCGGGTCGTTACGTAGGCCCAATCTATCTGGGCACATAGCCGAACAAACCAGAGCATGAAGTCTATGGCACCCTCAATGGTGGCTGCCCATAATGGAGCCAGGAAAGGAATGAGTGAGCCCAAAATAAGAAAGCTCATCCCCGTGGCTACGATCACGCCAATCAATGGTACCACAACCAGATTGGCCAGAAGACTTATAATGGGAATCTTGTTAAAATAAAAGATCGTGATGGCCAGTGTCCCCAGCTGGGCAGCCAGAGATACCAGAAAAAGATCTAGAATTGATAGTATCATTTTTCCAATTGGAGTGTTTCTATCAACAGGAAGCCTATTCACCCATTCCTTAAATATGGGAAAGAGTGTTACGATACTAAAAACGGCTAAAAACGAGAGTTGAAAGCCAAGGTTACTAAGCTGATTTGGAGAGATTAGTAATATGATGAAAGCTGCAGAAGCCAGGATATTGAAAATATCCGATTTTCGTTCAATGAGACCACCCACAATCATTAGAGAAGCCATGATGGAGGCGCGCATCACTGAAGGTGCTGCGCCAGTGAGGCCAACGTAAAATAGTAGCCCCAAAATTACACTACCCATCTGTATGTGATGAGGTAAACGAAATAAACCAAATATGGTTATGAGGATGAGTGAAACATAGCCAACGTGAAGCCCACTCACTGCCAGTACATGGATCACACCCGTATTGGCAAAATCATTTCGAGTTGTCTCTTCTATCTCACTCTTTTCACCGAGGATTAAGGCAGATAAAATCCCGGCTGACCTGGGAGTTAAATATTTGTGAAAGTGATTCGATATTTTTTCCTGCACATCAAACATGATGAGTGAGACTGAATTTACATCACTCGGATAAATGATCACATCTTCAGGCTGCTCCAAAAATGCTTCAAAATATATTCCTCTCTCCTTTAAATATTCACGATAGTCAAACTCATGGGGATTGCGTTTTCCTCTTGGTGAGTTAATGATCATTTGTCCTACCAGTGTATCACCTCGGTTTAAAACCTGCTCAATGTCTTTAGAATAAAGAAGCATCGATCCACCGGAAATATGCTGCTGATTGATCTGTGTGGGCCCAAGTAAGAACTTTGGTGTACCTTTACGGGTTTCACCCACATCAAGTACAACAGCACGGACTACATAAGCTGAATCAAGTTGAGTAATAAATTTTGACAAATGGCTGGATGGATTTAGTTCACCAATAGCTACCCTCAGACACCCTGAAATGATGAGTAAAAGAATCAATAGCCAGGATTCTCTTCGAAACAGTGTCGTGGTGATACCAATGGCTGCCAGGAATCCAAGCAATCCTAGCGGAATGCTAAAATTCGTTTGGATAATAATTCCAAGAATGAACAGAAGTGATACCACTATCATAGGACGAGGCATCACAAAGCTCATGATACTTCTATACATAATTCCTACTTGTTTGGGGTTGACCAAACATAGGAAGTGAATGTCAATTCACCAAATGGTATAATGGTCTAATTGATCAGGAAATCAGGAGGGTTTTTCGTCACTGACGAAGGTGTAACCTTGAAGCGCATGAGCAATCGATACTCCCTCAAATCCACGACGTTGGAGCAGGCTCCAGAGTCGCTTCTTATCTTTGTAAGTGGGGGTTTCTATATTCTTTAATTTTCTTGCGGCAAGCTCGAGGGCGAGTTGATTGAAATCATACTCTTCCTTGATTTCTTCGATTTCAGATTCAATAATCTGTTTGGCTATTCTTTTAGCACTGAGCTCGTGTCTTAGTCTTATGGGACCCCATCCCTGGATCTTCACACGATCCTTGATGAATAGCCGGGCAAATCTTTCATTATTGAGATAATTTCTATCCTTGAGCCGGGTAATCAGTTCATCTGATAGGTCATTATACTTCTTTTTATATAACCAATCCTTGACCTCCTGCTCACATCTCTCGCGAAATGCAATAAAATTGATTAAGCCAATATAGGCTATTTCAATGCGATCATCATTTTCAAGATCGTGCCTGAGTTCGCTAGTATACTCATCCCCAACTTTGATATCATATTTGACAATGAGGGAACCATCAACACCCAGCTCAAATTTTCCATCTACAAATAGATTGAATCTTTCCTGTAGTTTTTTCTGTTGGGTGATTTTGGTAATATTAGGCAAACTTAATGTACCTTTATGTATATACTAACCGCGGAAAACGCAAAGAGCGCAGAGACGTTCTATATCAATACCTCAAGTTAAAGATTATTAACAACTCTTTTAATTCCTAAATTCATATATCTCACATTAAAATTCAATATCAGAGCCAGCTTCTTCTTGCACAACTTTAAATATATGAGCGTTTGAGCCAAATGGATATTTGATATTTTATCTACCACTTTTAACTCAATTATAACTTTTTCTTCAACTAGCAAATCCAACCGAAAGCCCACGTTTAGGCTATGCCCTTTATACATGGTTTCGACCGGCACCTGTTTCTGCACCAATAAATTCAAGGAGTTCAATTTAAAGAAAAGTGCAGCTTCGTATGCAGATTCGAGTAATCCAGAATTTAATTCTTTATGAACTTCAATCGCAGCACCAATAATCTTCTCGGAAAGCTCATTCTCGGATAATTCAAACATAATAATTTATCTTTGTGATCTCAGCGATCTTTGCGGTTGAATGTTAAAAGGGCTCCCATTGTTAGATGGAAGCCCAATTGTTGAATGATTACATGAGATTATTTAGATTTTTCAACAGCAGGCTCCATCCCTAAAAACATGCGGACTTCACCTTCCAACTTTGCCATAAGATCTGGATTCTCGATGAAAAAGTTTTTTACATTCTCTTTTCCCTGGCCGAGTCGATCTTCACCGTAGCTGAACCATGAACCGCTTTTCTGTACCAAGTTAGCCTGCAGGGCCAGATCCAGAATATCTCCTTCGTAGGAGAAACCCTTACCAAACATAATATCCAGCTCTGTCTCACGAAAGGGTGGCGCCATCTTATTCTTCACCACTTTCACACGCACACGATTACCGATATTATCCTGGCCATCCTTCAGGGAACCTATTCGTCGAATATCCATTCGAACAGATGCGTAAAATTTTAGTGCTCTTCCACCAGTAGTTGTTTCGGGGCTCCCAAACATAACCCCAATCTTCTCACGGATCTGGTTGATAAAGATAACTGATGTATTTGATTTTGATACGGCGCCTGTCAATTTCCTGAGTGCTTGAGACATAAGCCGAGCATGGAGACCCATATGACTATCCCCCATTTCGCCTTCCAATTCAGCACGTGGAACCAAGGCCGCCACCGAGTCAATAACAATGACATCCAGTGCATTACTGCGAACCAAGGTTTCAGTAATTTCCAAGGCCTGTTCACCTGAATCCGGCTGCGAAATCAACAGATTTTTAACATCTACACCTAGTTGACCAGCATATTTCGGGTCGAGTGCATGCTCAGCATCTACGAAAGCTGCATAACCGCCATTTTTCTGGGCATTAGCGACAATATGAAGTGCTAATGTGGTTTTACCTGATGATTCTGGCCCGTAAATCTCAATAACACGACCCCGAGGTACTCCACCCACTCCCAGTGCCGCATCCAGTGAGAGTGCGCCTGTAGAGATGGCCTCCACCTGCATATTCATCTGCTCTTCACCCAATCGCATTACCGCGCCAGCTCCAAACTGTCTTTCAATCTGGGAAACAGCTAATTCTATAGCTTTATCTTTGTCTTTTGATTTTCCTTGAGCAGCACTCATCACTGACCTCCACTATTAAATTTAAAAGATTTCAATTCTTCATACTCTGCACCTGCTGGCGTCAATGTACTCTTCATCCACAACACAGTATCAACTTCAAAATTAAATTCACGCACTTCTGTAGTCAGAAATTTATGGATAAAAGAGCTTTTGCGTGAGATTGTTTTAACGCGAGCGAGCGTAATATGAGGTTGAAATTGACGTTTATCAAGTCTATAACCTAAGTGAGTCAATTCTTTATCCAGTTTTTGTTTGAAGGCGCTCAAGGTGAGGTCATACGGTGCAGATCCAACCCACAACACCCTTGGCTCATTGGCATGCGGATATATGCCAGTATCAGTCGTCCCCAGTGTAAATGGCGGGAACTCATTGACCACTGCTTCAATTCGCCTGGCATGCTCTTCAACATTTTCTGATTCAGTTTCACCCAAATAATTGAGCGTAATATGAATATTCTCTCGTTTCACCCAATTGATTTTGTCGTTCCTATCGATGATAGGAACGAGCATGTTTTTGAAGTAACCCTTCATTTCTTTAGGAATTGGCAAAGCCAGGAAAGTTCTTATCTCGCTCATTAATCAGCATCCTCAATAAAAAGTCTTAACAGGTTCAGCGCAGAAAAAGCACTCATTTCCTTGTTCAAGATACGATTCTTCCCGAATTGAAAACGTCTAATATTTTGATGGTGGTTGTCTGCCACTCCGATATATACAGTTCCAACTGGTTTCTCTTCTGTTCCACCCGTCGGTCCTGCGACTCCTGAGATAGCTATGGTATAATCAGCACCACTTTCAGTCAGGGTACCGCTAAGCATTTCTGAGACGGTTTCCTCACTTACAGCACCATGATCCACCAAGGTCTGCTCCTGAACACCCAGCAATGACATTTTGGTTTTGTTGGCATAGGTCACAAATCCAGTTTGGAAATAATCACTACTGCCACTGATATCGGTGATAAGGCTGGCGACCAACCCTCCTGTGCATGACTCAGCGGTAGCTACTGTGGCTTGTTTGCCTAACAAGAGTTCGCCAATAAGAACGGGCAGTGTTTCCTCATTCCGACCATAAATATTTTTGGGTTTCAAATTGCGAATCTTACCATAAAGCTCATCCATGAGTTTTTGGTTATGCTCTGGAGAATGAGTTGGAAATGAAACTCGGATGGTAACCATGCCCTGTCTGGGCAAATAAGCAATTTTCAGATCCTCATATTCATCCAGGACAGGTTTGGTCAATTCATACAGAGTAGATTCTGGAACACCAATGGAATGGATATCAATTTTTGCAATAGACTGCTGAGTTAATTTACCGAGAATGGGGATCATTTGATCCTGAGTGACACCCTGCATTTCTCTGGGCACACCTGCCATGACGAATAGATGTTTGCCCTCGTGAAGAATATGCATACCCTGAGCCGTTCCGAACGGATTGTCCAGAAGTATAGCATTTTCTGGATATTCAGCCTGAGAAGTATTTGACTCAGAAAATTTGAATCCTCGCCTGGCAAATCTATCTTTCAATGCATCCAACAAGTCAGGATAGAGTATCAAACCAACTTTGAAGTAATCACAAAGTACGGATTTGGTGATATCGTCGTGGGTTGGTCCAAGACCACCGGTGAGTGTAATCACATCAGCCTGGGCAAAAGCCCAGTCCAATGAATCTTTAATATCCTGGGCAATATCTCCGATGATCATTTTTTTAATGACTGGAATGCCAATGAGATCTAACTGCTTAGAAATATATGCGTTATTCGAATCCAGCGTTCTTCCAGATAGTAATTCATCACCAATAGAAATCGTGATGGCCTTCATACTCTTCATAGCAGTGCAGCAGCCCCTTGAATAATAGCAAGTGCTAAGAAACCAGCCAGTACATCATCCATCATAACGCCGATACCACCTGGTAAATTCTGAGACTTATCAATCAGCCAGGGTTTCCAGATATCAAACACTCTGAACAGGATGAATGCGGCCAGCCAAAAACCCCAATGTGCTGGAATGGCCAATAAAGCAATCCACTGTCCAACCAGTTCATCAATGACAATTTCACCGGGATCTTCGACACCGAGGGATGCTGAAACTTTATTGGATGCAAACACGCCGAGTAAGGTTATAACAGCAATCAAACCAAAAGTGATAAAAGGATTATCTGTAACCTGTGTACTCCAAAAATAAGCTATGGGGAGCGTCACCAGCGAACCGTAAGTACCTGGAGCACCTGGGATAAGACCTACATATCCAACTGATGTAAAACCCCTTAAGAGTTGAATCATTCGCTTTCCGTTAAGAGGGTTTTCAGGAAAGCCCGATTTATCCATAAATAATTAAAACCAGTATATGCGGTTACCAAACCAGTGAGTGTGAAAATAGTCTCAGTGACGAACCACTCTTCCAGCCAGGCTACGATTAAATCCAGAGCTTCAAAATGACCAAAAAGGATAAAAACCAAACCTACATACATAGAAACATATTGGAAAGTTGTTTTCAATTTGGCGATTTTGCTAGTATTCATACTGGCACCATTGGCCAACATGACCCAACGTAATGTGGTAACCAGACCATCTCTCAGAATAATGACCGCAGTAATCCAGATGGGCATCACGTCTAGAATATTTAGAGTGATGAAGGTGCTATTAACCAAAATTTTATCAGCGAGAGGATCCATAAATTTGCCAAATTCGCTGACCACCTTGAGTTTGCGGGCAAGTATCCCATCAAATAAATCTGAGAGTGATGCGATGAGAAACAAGACCAAAGCCAAAGCATGCAAAGCCAGACTATCAAAACCGATGAGCAACCAGACAATCAGAGGTGTGATTACTATTCGGAAGATTGTCAGAATATTAGGTATGTTATGTATCATGATAATTCGTGCCTGTCGTCCAGGGCTCTCCCTAAAGTTACGCCGTCAATATACTCAAGATCACCGCCACTGGGAATTCCTCTTGCAAGGCGGGTCACTTTAATATCTTTTCCCTGTAATAACCGAGCTAGATATAAAGAAGTTGTCTCCCCTTCTATACTGGGGTTCATGGCAATGACAACCTCCGTCACATTATCCAGCCTTTTGAGCAAGTTCCTGATATTCAACTGATCGGGTCCCACCCCCTCAAGGGGCGACAATACGCCACCGAGAATGTGATATTTCCCACTGAAACGGCTTGTTTCTTCAATGGCTACCACATCTTTAGAATCTTCTACCACACAAAGTATGGATTCATCCCTGCGTGTATCCAGACAAACTGGACATGGGTCAGATTCTGTGATCAGGTTACAAATGGAGCACTGTCTCAACTTTTCGCTACTCTGAATAATGACCTCACCAAGACGCTGAACATCTTCAGTGTTCCATTCAATCAGTTGAAAAGCCATTCTTTGTGCAGTCTTCTTGCCGATTCCGGGGAATCGTGAGAACTGTTCAGTGATGCGCTCCAGACTATCAGGAAGAATTTTCATCCAAGTCCGGGAATATTAAGTCCGCCCATGCCACCCATCATGCCACCGGTGACCTGTGACATTCTGGAGTTGGCTGCATCCTGGGCATTTGTCAGGGCTTGGTTGACTGCTGCCAGCACAAGATCTTCAACCATATCTACATCATCTTCAAGTACATCCGATTCGATTTTTATGGACAAAATCTGCATTTTGGCGTTGGCTTTAACACTGACCATACCACCACCGGCAGATCCTTCGACCTCTATGCCAGCCAATTCATTCTGGGCGACTTCCATTTCTTTTTGCATTTTTTGGGCTTGTTTCATAAGGTTGCCCATTCCGCCTTTTGGAATCATTGGAGTTTTCTCCTATAGGTGTTCAAATTCTATTCATCAATGATCTCACCATCAAATATATCCAGGAGATGTTGGGAGGTTGGATGAGCAAGAATTTCATCTTCTTTGCGTTGTTTTGGTTTACGACCATTTTCTTCTAAGAGCTGGATAGTCATTTTTGTTCCAAATACTTCTGAAGCAATTTTATGAATGTCATCAGTATTTTTACTCAAGGTTTGAATGTGATATTTTTGTTCTGGAGCAAAGGAAACCGTCAGACAGCCCTTTTCATAATTTGCTGGGGTTCCCTCACTCATAAAGGCGCTGGTAGAGCGGCTGATCTTTCCCAAACGATCAATAAATTTTTCCCAATGTGGAAGGAGAGCTTCAATTTTCAGCTCATCTGGAGATTCATCTTCAGAATGATTGCTCTCTGCAACAACCTTTTCTTCAGACTCAGTTACCGGTTCGTGAATCAGGTTCAGTTTCGGTTCTGGTAACACTTCTGTTTTGGTAACTTCTTCCAGGACTGGCTCAGGCTCAACCTCAGGATTTTTTTCAGGAACCACTTCAGGCTCAGCGACTGGTGCTGGAGTTGGTTGTGGTGTTGGCTTTTTTACGGCTGATTCCTTATTGTGAGGTGGAGGTGTCATTCTTGGCGGAGTACTTTTTGGAGGAGTAACTGCCGGGACGCTTTTTCCTGATAGAATGGCATCCAGATCCAATGCACGGGTGCTTCTAGCCAATTTGAGCAACATGAGCTCAACAGAAACAAGCTGGTTACTTACAAATCTTTGTTCACGTATGGTCTCAAGCACAATGTTTTGCATGCGCAGAAGATCACGTTCTTCAAGATATGCGGTCTGTTCTTCAAGGGCCTTGGCGTCCGTATCTGAGACATCTAGGTAATCCGTGATTCCAGCAACCTTGACGATCAAGAGGTTTCTGATATGCTCACTAAGACCGTGGAGAAATTCTGAAATACTGATCCCTCTGGAAAAGAGCATATTAGCCTGATTCACGAGGTCCCCAGCTGCCTGGCTGGCCACATTGTGCATCAATTCGAAATAAATTGTCGCATCCAGGACGCCCAGCACGCTTCTTACCAGCTCGATTGAAGCCTCATCTTCAGCGAATGCTGAGACCTGGTCAAGCAGGCTCAAAGAATCTCTCAAACTACCGGCTGCCTTACGCGCAATAAGTGCCAAACCCTCTTCTGAAATGGAAATACCCTCTTTATCACTGATCATTTTCAAACGAGCGACCATGGTTTCCGTGGAAATCATGCGGAAGTCATAACGTTGGCAACGTGAAAGTATGGTCAGTGGAACCTTTTGGGGTTCAGTTGTGGCAAATATGAACAAAACTTGTGGTGGCGGCTCTTCAAGTGTTTTCAGAAGCGCATTGAAGGCTTCTTTGGTAAGCATGTGGACTTCGTCAATGATATAGATACGATAATTGGAATTGGTTGGTGGGTATTTGACGACCTCACGCAATTCCCTGATGGCATCAATACCTCGTGTTGAAGCTCCATCCACTTCCTGAACATCCAAACTACGACCATTTGTAATCTCTATGCAATGGTTGCAGGTGTTGCAGGGATTTCCGTCCTGGGGATTTTCACAGTTGATAGCTTTGGCAAGAATCCGGGCAGAGGTTGTTTTACCCACCCCTCGTGGACCGGTAAAAATATAGCCATTGGCCAATCTTTGTCTAAGAAGTGCATTTCTCAGTGTCCTGGAAACATGGTCCTGACCGACAACATCCTCAAATGTCTGGGGACGGTACTTTAGCGAGGAAACTATGTATGTAGATTCTTGATCAGCCACAATGTTGTACTTTCCAGTTGGTTGATAAAATAGCTGATCTCAAAGATGCGCGTGCCACAGGGTATTCCAGCACACAATTACAATGCTTACCGCTGCTTCCTTCCGGATCTGACGGGGTTCGGCTCGCTTTCATTGCAGGACCTGATAGCACAACGCATCTTCAAGATCAGACGATATTGAATAAGTAATAAAAAAGCAGAATAATGTATCAATAATCAGGGGTGAAGGAAGTCTGATTTGATCTTATTCTTCCCTGGCTAAATCAGCGAAATCATGTTGATTCATAAACACTCAAGCGCATACAAATCTTTTGCTCGAATCTTAAACTGACCGCAAATCTTCCTTGATGAAAAACCTGTGCAGTACTTTGATCATCATTTCATGATCATCCACTCCAGCAGTTTCCCGGATAGAATGCATGGAAAGCATGGCATTGCCAACATCTACTACAGGGATGCCAAGTCCTGTGGCTGTGATGGGACCTATAGTAGACCCGCAGGGTAAATCCGTTTTATGTACATAGTGTTGGACAGGCACTTCAACATCTTTACACAGCTGTTCAAATATGGCTGAGGTAAACGCACTGGTGGCATAGCGGTGATTCGCATTCATCTTGATGACGGGTCCACGATTCATTTTGACTGCATGTTGTGGGTCATGAAACTCAGCATAATTTGGATGAATAGCATGGGCACCATCTGCAGAAACACAGGCACTGTTTGCTAGAGCACGTTGCGTTTCGTGTTTGAGGGCATCAGAACCCACCACCCGGGTGATTATATCACGGATGAAGGCGGAAGCGGCTCCATTTTCTGTAGAGCTTCCAATCTCCTCATTGTCGAACAAGGCAATCATAGCAGTCTGTGGAGCGGAGAATGAGTTTGAGGTGAGTGCCTGCAAGGAGGCGTGGCACATGGTTAAATTGTCAATTCTACCACTGACAACAAATTCATCGTTCAAACCGCTGGTGTTGGCAGTCTGAGTATCATAACATTCCAACTGCCAACTCGCGATGTGTTTACGTTCCACATTTAATGTGTCAGCAATAAGACCTTCAACCAAATTTTTGTCAACGGAGGATCCATCTGTACTTTCAAGGCACAGAATGGGTGGCATATGGGTTTGCTTGTTAAGCTTTAGACCTTTCTCATTCACTTCCCTATTCAAGTGGATGGCGAGTTGTGGAACTCTGAGCAATACCTTATCAGATTTGAATGGGACTACGGTAAGTTTGCCATCCTGCTTTAAAATAACCCGACCTGCCAATGACAGATCGCGATCAGTCCAACTTGCCAGAAGTGGACCACCATAGACCTCAACGCCCAACTGCACATACCCACTCTTCGAATATTGTGCATGGGGTTTTAAATGCAGTCCTGGAGAATCTGTATGAGCCCCAACCAACCGAACACCGTTCACATCCCCCCTACCCATCTGCCAGGCTGCCAGGGCAGATTGACTGCGAATTACATAATATTTAGAATTGTGCTTTAAGCCCCAGACATCTTTTTCATCCAATTTGATGAACCCCTTGGATTGGAGAGTCGCTTCAGCCGCTAATACCGCATGGTAAGCTGTTACACTTTGATTCAGAAAGCTTATAAGGTCTGTGATTAGTGGTCTTAACATACCAGTTCCTTTATCAGATTATGATTTTCAATTTTGATGATTTTTTAAAACCTTTTGCATTGTCATCAATGTTACTCAACCCCGACGGGGTGTCAATAATGTATCCAGAATTTTGAACGTTAAGTAAACCCTGAAAGGGTGCCATTATTCTATCCATTCAAACAAATATTTATCCTCGTGTTCAATCTCATATTTTCTTAGAAACTCCTGATATTCTTCCCGAAACGATGTTTTTGAGTGATGATTCTCCTGATTGAGAATATATTGATATACCCGATTAACCTGTGATTTGCCATAGGAAAAGGTGCCATAGCCAGGCTGCCAGGAAAATTTTCCTCTAGTGTAGTTTTGAATATTTATAAAATTGGTTGAATTATTTTTCACATCACGTACCAAATCTGAGATAGCCATGGAAGGTTTTAATCCCACAAAAATATGAACATGGTCTGAAACACCATTAACGATGAGCGTTTTGTGACCCTTAGCATTGATGATCCCAGCCATATATTTGAATACTTCAGTTCTCCATGATTTATCAAGCATATTTTTCCGTCCGGCGACAGCGAAAACAATTTGGATGTATAATTGTGAATAGGTTCCAGCCATAGGCTATATACTGTCATCCTTTCAGGATTTGTTTCTCGGAGAATTTCCAAGTTCTATTCAAATTGCATCCCTTCGGGATTAATCTGATATTTTTCTCTGCTATATGATGTAACTACAATGTCAATTTTCTGCCCCATAAAATAGAGATATCAAAATCTTCTTTTAAAATATTTGCCTGGCAATTGTTGTATAAGACCCTTCATCTCAAGTTGAAGCAAGGTTCCCAGGAGTGCGAAAGTAGTCTGTCCTGCCAGAATAGACAAATCATCAATGTGAACTCCTTCAGTATTTGAGAGATGCTCCAGGAGGGCTGTTTCCGCGGGATCAGCAGCTAGGAGAAGCTCCTGTTGACCCTGGGAGCTACCCATTTTGTATTTCCCGCCCAATTCTTCCAGGATGTCATCCACACTTTCAACCAGTTTGGCACCCTGCTTTATGAGTAGATTGGTTCCACGGCTCTGTCTGCTATTCACAGGACCAGGTACGGAAAAGACTTCCCGATTTTGATCCAAAGCAAAATAGGCTGAGATTAATGAGCCACTGCGTTCGGCAGCCTCAATGACGATAGTGCCCAAGCTGAGCCCAGAAATAATTCGGTTGCGACGCGGAAAATTCTGGGCATCGGGCTTGCTGCCCATTAGAAATTCAGAAATCAACAAACCATTCTTTGCAATTTTATCGTATAACGATCGATTTTCGGCAGGGTAAACTCTGTCCACCCCATTACCCAGAACAGCAATAGTACTTCCCTTCGCGTTCAGACAGGCTTCGTGGGCATATGAATCGATGCCTTTGGCAGCGCCTGAGACAATGGTCAGTCCACGCTGGGCAAGGTCCCTACTGAATTCCTTTGATACGTCCTTGCCATAAGCGGTAGGCGTTCTGGTACCAACCATCCCCAAACTATCCGTGGACAGGAGATCAATATTCCCCCTACAGAAAAGAGCAATAGGCGGATCATAGATTTGTTTGAGTTGTTCAGGGTAGGAATCATCCCAGAGCGTTACCATGTTTACCTGGAATTTTTCTATGAGCTTAGACTGTCCTGCTATCAGGTCCTCATCTGGATCGTTGAGAATAGATCTGGCGATTTTGTCCTTGATACCCGGAATGCGAGTGAGGTCTTTGTAACCAGCAGAAAAGATATTGTCTAGTGAATTGAATTTTGAGATAAGGTCTAGCGTTTTCCGAGGACCGACTCCAGGAATGCTGAGCATCCTGATAATATTAAATAGGCTTTTATTCACTAATACTTGTGGCCAGTGCCTTGATCAGATTCTCAAGCCCTTCTCCTGAAACAGAAGAAATGGGAAATAGTTCAATGGGTTCGAAAGGTGCCATCGTTGGTACACCAACGATGGAATCCATTTTAGTAACAGCCAACATTCTCTTCCTTTGAATCAACCCAGGACTGTATTTTTTCACTTCCTCGAATAGTAGTCGATATGATTCGGCTGGATCTTCATCATTTGCATCCACCAGAAACAACAAGACACTGCATCGTTCGACATGTTTGAGAAATTGAATTCCCAACCCCTTGCCTTCGTGTGCACCTTCGATGAGACCAGGAATATCTGCCATTACAAAACTCGAATAGGCTCCAGACTTCACAATGCCCAAATTGGGGGTCAGCGTTGTAAATGGATAATCTGCAATCTTGGGCTTGGCCCTGGATACTCTTGAAAGCAAGGTAGATTTACCCGCATTTGGAAAACCAACCAAACCTACATCCGCTAGAACCTTTAATTCAAGTTCCAGATTACGCTCAAGTCCCTCTCGACCATATTCGAACTCCCGTGGTGCCTGATGCGTAGGAGTGGCAAATTCTGCATTGCCCCTCCCACCGCGACCGCCTCGAGCTACCACAATGGATTCACCATCGATTTGTAAATCGGCGACCACTTCCCCATTGTGCAAATCTTTTACAATGGTACCGGCTGGAACCTTGACAACAATATCTTGCCCTTTTTTGCCATGACGGAGACTTCCTTCACCGTGTTTACCTCGCGTGGCTTTGTAAATGCGATGATAGCGAATATCCTGGAGGGTATGAAGTTGAGTATCCACCTTGAGGATGATACTACCACCTCTGCCACCATTTCCACCTGCAGGCCCCCCCTTAGGAACAAATTTCTCCCGGCGAAAGGCAATAATACCATCACCCCCTTTTCCAGGGATGACTTTAATTTTTACATAATCTACAAATCTCATTTGATGTCCTAGCGGTAGCGTTGCGCTAAACCGTCCATTCTACGCTTCAGATACGACAGAAAGGCTCGATCTTCAATTTCCATATCCTGTATAAGTACCTCGGCGACTTCTTCATAGTCCATCGCGCAAAGGATTGATACTTCACCATTTTTTTCCCAACCATCAGTCACATCAACATGATTCATAATTTGCTCAAGTGTGACGGGCAGCCCTGAAAGCAGCTGAAATTTATAATCATCTGTGTAGTTGATCTGCTTGTCTTCCCAATAGTCCCTCAGAATGATTTCGATTTCGCTCACCAGCAAGGTGTGTAATTCGGATTGAGCCTTCTGCACTGATTTGTCCATATCAAGGGATTGTTCTTCAGGCAAATGGATCACGATAAATATGGTATCTCTAACTGCCCGATGGGTATCCACCCATTTGGGTGCTTCTGTGGTTCCAGCGCTGGGCAGGTCGTAATTCACTGATTCAGAGGCACAGCCAATGATGAGCAACATTAGCAGGGGTAGTATGAATCTCTTGCTCTGGATTCTCATATCTGAACCTCCAATTGGTGTCTTACAATTTCTGCAATTTTTCCTGAGGATACCAATCCATGAATAGCCTCAATATGGGCACTCAAGGGACCATCTACCTCGAGATACGGTACGTCTTCACGAATCAAGGCGTAAATCGCTTTACTACAGGGTGCCAGGTGGTATTGTGGATTCAGATCCTTTGCCTGAGTTGCGCACATGAGTTCTATGGAAAATATTCTTGATGTATTTGCAATAACCTGTTTGAGCTGATGCCCTGCATTGGGAGCCATGCTCACATGATCTTCCTGGTTTGCCGAAGTAGGTATGGAATCCACCGATGAAGGATGGCTTAGTGATTTGTTCTCACTCGCTAATGCTGCAGCAGTGACATGCGCAATCATAAATCCGGAATTCAAGCCGGCCTCTTTCATGAGAAACATGGGCAAATTACTCTGACCGGTTTCCTGAAAAGCCGCAATACGACGTTCACTCATTCCAGCAACATCTGAAAGAGCAATGGCCAAATAATCCATAGTATGGGCAATGGGAGCAGCATGAAAATTTCCACCAGACACAATGATATTCTCATCGATTAAAGTGACTGGATTATCTGTGGTACTATTGGCTTCCTGGATCAATATTTTCTCAGCATGCACAATTAAATCATATAAAGAACCATGGACCTGCGGCATACAACGAAGACTATAGAAATCCTGGACTCGGTCACAGTCAAGGTGTGCATCTCGATACCCACTATGAGCCATGAGACGATATAACAATTCTCCAGCATATATTTGACCTGGCTGATTTCGAGCGATCTGGACTTCTTTTCGAAAGGCTGTATCAGTACCCAACATAACTTCAGTACTAAAAGCACCAGCAGCAGACAGAGTGAAAAATAAATCTTTGATTTTTGCCAGGGAATCTATGGCAAATGCAGTGCTTACTTGAGTCCCATTAATCAGGGAAAGCCCTTCTTTTTCCTTGAGCTCAACTGGTTCAATATTGTACTGCTTTAGTATCTCAGCGGCCGGGCGGGTTGATTCATCCTCCATGAGGAATTGCCCTTCACCAATGAGGGGCAATGCCAGATCAGCCAGGGGTGCCAAATCGCCACTGGCGCCCACACTGCCTCTTTCCCGAATGGCAGGCATAAGATTGTTGTTGTACATTAACATAAGTGATTGAATGATTTCGAGACGGATGCCTGAATAGCCTCGCAATAAGCTGTTGATCTTGAGCAGGAGGATTAATCTCACCAATTTATGAGATAAATATGCTCCTGTACCAGCGGCATGACTTCTAAGCAAGTTGACCTGGAGCTGTCGCAAATTATCACTGGAGATTCTTTTATTCGCTAGCTTACCAAACCCAGTATTTACACCATATACCGTTTTCCCTGTTTTCAGGATGTGTTCCACCACATCTCGTGATTTCCTGACAAGGACTTCCGATTCTGGACTCAGGGACAGTTGAGAAGGTGATTTCAGTTCCTCAATAATTACTTGAAGGGTCAGGGAGTTGCCATCTAGAATCATAATGATCTCACTTTAATTTGTATTGGCATCCGCGATTCCATGCGATCTATACCAAGCCCTGATAGAATCGACCAATTCACGTTCAGAATTGGCAGGGACATGTGGTATCGGTGTGGAATTTCGAAAGTAATCACCATATCGTTTGGTAAAAATACGCTCATCGAGTGAAAGGATAGCTCCAAAATCAGAGGTGCTCCGAATAAGTCGGCCCACCCCCTGCTTATATTTGATGGCTGCTTCTGGCACGCTATATCCCATAAAATCATTCTCTCCAGCTGCCTTAAGTGCATCACTATTGGCCCGGACAATTGGATCAGATGGTACTGAAAAGGGCAACTTTGCGATAACCAGCAACTGGAGGGCATCTCCCCGGATGTCTACACCCTGCCAGAAGCTATCGGTGGCCAGAAGGATACTGCCTGGGTGTTTCCTGAACTGATTGATCAAATCCATTCTGGACACACGACTTGACTGAACAAGTAGGCGTCTGCCAGAACCTTTGATGCGATCTTCCAGTTCTTCCTGCCAGTTCAAGAGCATGGTGTAGCTTGTAAATAAGATCATGGTACCCACGGGATGGGTTTTCCAGATTTTTTCAAGCAGAAAGAGCACCTCAATGGTATAGTTCTCAGCATTTTGAGGACCCATAAAGGTGGGTACAAATATTCTGGCCTGATCTTCATAGAAAAATGGTGAGGGATAAGTTTTCTCTTTAAGCCTGTCATGCCCCTTCAAACCCAAGCGTTGCTTCAGATAGCTAAAGCTGCCATC
>Ga0307991_1000279_pt1 | contig 38250 bp, 25 predicted proteins | sample EllFjometagen131_FD_203146 | JGI IMG/M metagenome (GOLD analysis project Ga0307991, IMG submission 203146) | Marine microbial communities from Ellis Fjord, Antarctic Ocean - #131 | ecosystem: Environmental > Aquatic > Marine > Unclassified | place: Southern Ocean | collected 2014-10-08 | reverse complement strand
TGGCTCTCAGGAAGGAAGGAATGGTATTTTCAGGTTCAAAGTGAGGGGCTCCCCGATGACCAAACAACAAATAGGGCTGATCTTTGTAGAGAATTGAAGTATCCTGAGGTTTCCATGCCAGGAATTGGTAGACCAGGATTAACAGGATCAGAAGAATAAACAACATTACAATCATGAAGGCAAATTACTGTGGAAATTATGCATCACAAGGATTGGGGAGTGATTGAGGTTTTAAATTAATAGTTCTAAGTACGGATATACCAAAGGATATAAAGTCTGCTCTTCCATATACTCATCCATATTTATGTTACCCCGTGCTTTAGCTTAGGGTAAGAATATCTAATAGTAAAGGGGGCTTTAGCCCAAGAGGTCAGGGTTAAAACCCTTGCCTCTCTTGGTACTCAAACCCCGGCCTATCACCGCCCATGGCCACCGCATATTGCGGGATTCCGGGATTCAAGGCCAGGGTAATTGAATTATGGTTATAGCAAAAAACCAATCAGGGATTCATAACCAGTTTTTTATACCCAGCATTTTTAACGGTTTCCGCATTGATGGGAAAAGCCCTGTATTGCCCGGTATTATACATCTCAGCCTGATCGGCATAGTGAGGAGAACGCGGGTTGCCGGATTGTCCCGTAGGTAAAACACTGAGAGCACCCTTGTCATAATTGGCAAAATCATAGATATGACGAACCGAAGGACCCAGAACCACATCAAAGGGGTCGTACATCCGATATTCCATATTGTTTACTGTGGTACCTGATCCTGCTGCCGGAAAAGGACCTACATTCAAATCCAGCATCCAGTCAAGGATTTTCACCTGAGCCAGGGGGTGCCGATGGGTAAGGGTATGCAATTCTCCCCAGATCCAATCTTCAGTATTCTTACCAAAGCGTTCTTCCATCTGAGCAACCGCTTCCTCAAGTGAGCGCTCTAGAATATCAGTGGGATTTTCAACCATATCTTCGGTGGATACATCATCAAACCACTCAGAACCTGGGATATGCTCCAGGAGGTAAATGGCATTGCGGATACTGATATTGGCCAGTTTAAAAAAACCATCCTTGAATTCAGGACCGATGAGATCCATTTCATCACCATAGAGATTGTAGGCAAATTTTACCCAGAGCGTGTTAAATACGATGGTTGCCAGAGAGTTTTTGCCCATGATATAGTCCCAGTTTTTTAAGGCTTCAACCGAAGCAGTTGCATTGGGATTACTGAAGGTGCTTTCACTGAGGAAATCCAAAAATAGTGGAGTCAGATCACGTGCATGATCAGATAGAAAATCATTCTGAATAGCCTGCATATCCTGGACGTTGTATTTTTTATCAGCCACTCTCAACATCTCATTGATACGATTCGCACGAGCTGGCGGCTCCCAATATGCACTGATGTAATAAGGAAATTCATCACCGATGGTTTTGTTGTTGGCCGTGGCGATATAGCCCTGGTCGGGATTGTACTGGTAGGGCATTTCCTCGAAAGGCACAAAGCCCTGCCAATCCCATTGGGGATCATCACCGGGCAATGGAACCAGCCCGGTTCCAGGAGCTCTCAGAGGCAAGGCAACGGCTGGTCTCCAGCCAATATTACCTTCCAGATCAGCATAAACCATATTTTGACCGGGAATCCAGAACTTTTCCACAGCACTTGAAAATTCATCCCAGTTGGTAGCAGTGTTCAGGCCAATAAAAGCTTCAACTTCATTGGTGAGATAGTTCCCTACCCAGGACATGGATACAGGTGCCGATTCATTGGCGTTTAAGACGGCGTGGACATCATTGATAATGGGACCGTGGCGGGTTTCCCGCACAATATAGACAACCGGATCCTCGCCTTTCACGTTGATGATTTCTTCGTGCAGCACCATGTCTCTCCATTCGCCATCGTAAAAATATTGATTGGGATGAGCATCATCTGTGACCTCGACATAGAAGTCAGTATCATCCACCATGACGTTGGTAAAGCCCCAGGCATAGTGCTGATTCTGGCCCAGAATAACAACTGGGACACCAGCCAGGGTGACACCAGCCACATCAAAACGTCCACCTACCAGATGCATCTCAAACCATACTGGAGGTTGGGAATATCCGAGATGGGGATCATTACAGAGAATGGGTTTGCCACTTTCGGTCATATCACCACCGAGAACCCAGCTATTGCTGCCAATATGTGACCCAGTGGCACCGGTGATGTCACGTATCCTTTTCTCACTGCGGAACATGGATGCGGCGACTTCACTAAAATTTTTAGGGACCTGGGGAACGATGTAGGGTTTGGTGTCTGGATAGACTGGATAGAGTTCACGGGCACGTTGATCACCCAGTTTATCAAGGACACCACCAAAAATGACTTCAGGCATCCAGGCCAGGCATAAATCATGTCCCATGAGTCGAGCGTATCCAACAACATGCTCCAGGGTCCAGCGGATGGGTTTGTGACCAGCAATTTTGAATTCTACAGGGAGGTCATCCTCATGCTCATCGATATAGGCATTGATCCCTTCCAAGCCTCTTTCAAGGATGTTACGGGTTTCGGAAGACATGTTTTTAACACCGTTTTTGGCAATACGATGGAAACCCCATACTCTTAAATATTTATCATCTTCGATGAGGTCTGGACCAAAGGCTTCAGCCAGTCGACCTTCTACAGCCCGGGCGATGACATCCATTTTGTAGAGTCGTTCAGAAGCCTGGATATAGCCTGCTGCAAAAAAGAGGTCTTCCTCATTATCAGCATAGACATGGGGTACACCATAATCATCCGTGTATACAGTGACAGGAGCGGACAACTGCGGTAGATTAAGCTCACCCTCATGGACAGCCAGAGGTCCCTTCAAGTAGGCAAATTTTAACCACATAAATGCGATCAATACCAAAACAATGATGACAACCAGTGCTACCCATAGTTTTTTCATGTCCCAATCTCCTGAATTTGTTATGCTGGAAATCTACCCTATACAGAAAGATTATCCATTAGAAATCGGGATGGAAAGTGAATCTGAAGTACCTGAAATTTGTTAAGCGAGAAGACTCTTTATTTACAACCGGGGAAACAACGGGGGTGTACTCTTTTTGTATGCTTCGTAAGCTTCCTGTCCGCCCCATTTTTTTTCAGCCTTTTTTTCAAGCAGTGGAACCCCACTGACTCTGGTGAGAAGAAAGGTGACGAATACTGGGGAAATGAAGGCAATCCACTGCCAGCCCTCAAGTACAGGAATGGTGACAATGGCCACACCCAGCCACAACATGATTTCACCAAAGTAATTGGGATGGCGGGATCGTGACCATAATCCCGTTTGGATAAATTTGCCTTTATTGTCTGGATTTGCGCTAAAACGGCTTTTTTGATTATCAGCGACAACTTCAAATACAAAACCAAGAACCCATATCAGTGACCCAACAAGGGCAAATATATCAAGCTCTTTCCGGACAGTACTCGTGATAGCTACCAAGGCTGCAGCCATGGTAAAGGTCACCCACAAGCCCTGAATCGTCCACACATTCAGAAAGCGGAAAAAGGAAGGTTTTAACTCATCAAAACGATCATCCTTGCCGGCTTTTTTAATTCGACCAAACAGGAAAGCGCCCAGACGAATTGCCCAGATGACCACCATTGCCCAGAGCAGGAGGGATCTAACATCTATCTCTGAACCCAAGGCAAGTCCAATTGTGATGATGGAGACATAGGTGAGACTTCCGGTAAGATCGAAGAATTTTTCAGACTGGAGTAGATAAGCCGGCATAAATACCAGCCACTGGATTAGAAAGGATAGTCCAACAAGGGCTGCGAACAAGGGCATGCCAAAAACTAACGACCCGCCTTGACTGCCTGCAAAAGCCACCAGAATGCCAATCAATATTACAACAATAATGGCTACTAATGCCTTACGATCTGCTGGATTCATATACTATTCCTTTCAAAATGATGTGCTTTACTATGCTTTTCGCACCATCCATGGAGGACAGTCTGCGTTCACGAGCTATAATAGTCATGTTAGGAGCAAATAGGAATTTTTACTATTTAACCAACAAACACTTCCTGGTGATACTCGTACTACCATTATACAATGAATAGAAATAAACTCCTGAGCTCAAGGATGTAGGATTCCATTCAAATATATGTGTTCCAGAAGATCGGAGGGATATCGGATCTGTCGCTACGAGTTGCCCCTGAATATTCCAGATATTTAAGCCAACCTTTTGATTTTGATTGAGTACATATTTGATCATGGTGCTGGCGTTGAATGGGTTGTTGTAGATCTGAATTAGGGTTTATTCCCTTCATAGTAGGTCTTATACGACGCTAGGAAAGCATTCCCCGTGCTGGATTTACCAAAGGTCCGATAGAAGAATCCCATGAACCCGGGTGCTGTGAGATTATTAATAATTAAGTGATGCTCTATCCCTGAATCCGTTTTTGTAAATGTATCGATAAAGTGGGACCGGGTTGTCACCATGGATCCGGCCTGGTATTTTTCATCAAACGCTATGGCAACACTTTCATCAGTGATATTGATAGAAATATTCTTGCGTTTCATGTACCCCTCGTTGGTTTTGATGGTCACAAAGTCATCGCCCTTTTCCACCAACTCCACACTGGATAACCCTGGCATAAGCCGAACGAGGGCAACATAGTGTTCACCCAGATTTTCCAGGGATTGTTTTACTTGTTGAATATCACACTCAATGTTGTTGAATCCTTCAAACCAAATAGTCATGTCACCTCCTTGTTGGGACGATTCTCCGGAAAAAAGCATAGAATAACCTGTTAGCAACACGGTGAGTATAATCCTCATGTGACCTCTCTTTCGAATCAAAACACTTCCGTACTGGAATGAGTAGATTTACCAATTTCAATAACCCTTATGAATTATTATAACCCGCTTGTCAGGATGAACACCCCGCTATTGTCATGTATCCGTGTTTTGCCTGCGAACCGTACCCCCGACGACAAGCGCAGCAGAGATAATCATCAGATTTTTAATAATGTACTGCCCTTCCATGGTGGGTCCGTAGGGAAAATGCCCGACCTGAAAAGTTATTTCAGGGAGCAGGATAAGGGGTAAAAAGGTCCCAACCATCTGCAGTGCAAGGAGCCCAATGGCTATGCGGATAGTCTTTTGAAATAGAAAGGCCACCCCTATCACTACTTCCCACCAACCAATGATAGCAACCCATGTTTTTGCACCAAAAACAGGCAGCCAGGGTGTGGTAGCAATGACCAGCGACTCTGCTGATGAAATTCCGAGAGGTTTTAGAATACCAAACCAGATAAATATGATTCCAAAAGATATGCGAACAGCCAGTATTCCCCAGCGCTCCATAAAGGTTGAAATCTTGCTGTCAATTTCATTAAAAGTCATGTTCATTTTGCAGTCATCCGATTTAAGTCTGATCAATTTTTTTCTCCCACAAGCGAGCCCTTCTCACAAGAAGACTACTACGCCAAGCCCCCTTTGAAGTTCAAGTCTCCATGCCAGATACTTGATTATCTCTTCAAATTTCTACGGCCTCGAGCATAAACGGCCTCATCTGAAATAGCATCTTGCCAGCCTGAACTGGCATTTTCTCTCGAATCATACCTGCGAACATAGGGTTTGATATCAAGCAGGGGTGTCCCATCCAATATATCAACACCGCTGATATGGATGATGTTGTCAACGACCCTGAGTAAACTCACCAGGCTCATACCAATTTTATTCGGGCGATGCGGAGCCCGGGTGGCAAAGACACCCTGCTCCTCGTCTGACAGATATGGTTTTATTCTTAAACACGTTTTCTGGGATTTATGAAAAGAGAAGAAGAGATAAATATGAGAAAAACCCTCTAAACCTTTCAAGCCAGCTTGATATTGAACATCCAATTCGACACGACCCTCAATGCCTTCACAAAACACAGGCTGAATGGGGATTTCTGATAATGCTTTGTGCGGAGAACGGATAACCCCGATAGGCTGGAGTTCTATTGTTTTTGTATTCATTATATTTCCTCAATACTTAGTGAACCAAATGGAACTACGTGGAGGTATGATTACTCGATCCGAAAATAAACATGAACCTTTTTTATGGAAGTACCAGCTTCTTCAGTCCAATAGGTATGTAACATTTGATTGTCATCCAGGACCAACTCATACTTTCTGCTTAGACCTCATGGGACAGCATGGCAACTTACTTTTTAACACAGATTTGAATTGTCCCTGCCCCTATTGAGTACTCACACCCCGGTTCACAATAATCTTATCAAGTTCTTCTTATGAATATGTTTACCAGGTCATCGTTCCCAAGAACATAACTGGTCTTTGTTAGCAGGATTTTTGGGCAGTCAAGAATAATCTAATCGTCTGTTTTAATAGAAATATATTTGACAATTTCATTTTTCAATCCATGATACTCATTCAACTTCCCATATCCTTTCAATCCGGTGAGTGTTTCAAAATACAACATGTCAGGCGTGTTGTTCTTAAGCTCAAAATTCAGAAATATTTCTTGCATAGGGTCGCTGGATGGGTAAAAAAATGACAGTTGGAATGTCATTATGTTCTCGTCAATAGTTGAGATATTTATCAATTTAATATTTTCAACCTTCATTCTATATTTTTCAGCTATAAACAGTGGTAGCTCCTTTAAAACTGAAGCATGATCCAAAAGTATACTTTTCATTTCCATACCTTTCTATATTTAGCATGTAAGCAACAGACAGGAACGCTAACAAAGCTACTGACTGTTAAATCTCTCTTATGTTTAACTACGAATTTCATCATGCACTCCCCGAATAATCGATTATATCTTACCAATTGGGATTCCTGCTAACGCTTTTGGTTTGAGTTGCTTCTCGAAGCAGACTCGCTTGGTAAATTATTTGTATCTATCCACATCATTTTCGTTTAGCACTCCCCCTTTGTGAGTCAGCTCTACCTTTGTTAGAAACCGCCAGATTTGATTTTTTTTTATTCATAATGAGTCCACATTCGCAAGACTTTCACAGTCTTAATCTCAATAAGAATTTGGTAAACCAATCGATGTTGAAAGTTGATTCTTCTGGAATATGCTCCAGAAAGATCTCCAACCAATTTTTCATATGGAGGAGGCGTTTTGTATGGGTCGTCTTGTAGCACCAGCAAAAGCTTTGAGACTTTCGCTTTTAATCCCCCAGATTCTATTTTTTTTGAATCTTTGATTGCCTGCTTCGTGTAGACGATCTTCCAACTTACCAATCAAGCTCCTTTGTCTCTTCAACGGGAGTCTTAAGACCTTCAATAATAGATTCTCTCATCCCAGGAATCGATGAAAGGTAGAGTGTCTCTTGAATTGCTCGCCAATCATCCTCAGCCAACAAAACTGCATTGGTTTGCTTTCCTGTAATCTGAATAGGCTCATGTGACTCAGATGTTTCGAGCAACAAGTTATAAAGATCAGCCCTAGCTTTTGTTACATTTATTGTTCTCATCATATCCTCAGCTCAATTATTCGCAATAACGTACGCTTTTACGTTCTGCTCCGCAAGTACAAACTCAACCGAGTTCCTTGGCGTGTTTCTACGGTCTCAGATAAGACAAACGAAACATCAAAACACCTGAATAAACACTTCTCAAAAATTTTGGTTTGTCATAGCTGTTCACTGTCATACACCCATGGATAGCCACGGTTGGGATTCTTTGACTTCTGTACAGATGAACTATGCATGTCGCCCTCACGAAATTTGCATGTGTTACGTGGATGTAGTCCGATAGACTATTTAATCAAGGAAGAAGGAACCTAGATCAACCATTATTCAATTAAAACCCCATATGGATTTCGTGATTTTCGTCAAATTCGTTGTAAAAAATGAATACGGTTTACTGAGTTGATGGGTTTTTGGGTTTTTGAGTTGATGAGTTTTTGGGTTTTTGAGTTATTGAGTTAGAGCAGTAGGGTTAGGGATAATTTTTCTATTTTAAATCTTCAATGCTCAATCCAAAAAGTCGTCCTTGATTTTGAAGAAGTACTCCTTGGCAGCATCATATTCGTTGGGGATTTCACCTTCCAGGATGGCTTCCTCAATGGCCTTTTTAATGCGGCCAACAACGGGACCCGGCGAGACACCAAGCAGATCGATAATTTCATCACCACGCAGAGGAGACTGAAAGGCGCGCATGGCATCTTTTTCTACTACCTCGACAATGCGATCCATGACCCGATCAAAGTTGCCATAATAACGTTTGACACGCTGGGAATCCTTAGAGGTCACATCAGCACGGACGAGAATCATGAGGTCATCCAGGTTTTCACCTGCTTCTACGATGAGACGTCTGATACCAGAATCACTGACAGCTTCCTGAGCCAGGGCGATGGGACGGAGATGTAGCCGGGTCATGCTCTTCAAATAAGCTGTGAGCTTGCGGGAGAGCCGCATGCGTTTGCCCACTTCGTTGAGCATCTTGCGTCCCAGCTCTTCATGGCCGTGGTAACTCCATCCAATTCCTTCAATAAATTTTTTAGTGGCCGGTTTGCCAATATCATGAACCAGCGCAGCAAAACGTAGACGCATTTTGTCCGATCGCTCCGCTGTATTATCAACCACTTTAAGCGTATGGTGAAAAACATCTTTATGCCTTTGACCATCCCGGTCTTCAACCCCACCCAGAATGGCAATTTCAGGAAAGACCAGGGGCAGGAGTCCGGCTTCCTGCATAACATAAAAGCCAATAGAGGGAACCCGGGCTTTCAAGGTTTTGACAATCTCGTCGGTAACCCGCTCCTGGGAGACAATACTGATCCGATCAACCCTGGATTGCATAGCCACCATGGCGTCGGGCACCAGAGTGAATTCCAGTTGTGCAGAAAATCTAGCAGCCCGCATCATGCGCAGGGGATCATCATCAAACGTTTTTACAGGATCCAGGGGTGTCCGTAAAATTTTATCCTGAAGATCTTGAATGCCACCATATTCATCCACCAATTCACCAAAATGATCAGGTAACAGATTGATGGCCATGGCGTTTACTGTAAAATCCCGACGGCTGAGATCGCCCTTGAGATCGGTATAGACCACTTTGGGTTTGCGGGAGTTGGATTCATAAGTTTCAGATCGGGCAGAGGCCACTTCAATGAGAAATTCATCATAAGGAATCAGAGCCGTACCGAATTCACCATACTCCACCACATCGGGTGCACCAAGTTCTTTACCCAACTTACGGGCGAACTCCAACCCATCCCCGATAACCATGATATCAACATCTTTGCTGGGGACATCCAGAATGAGATCGCGGACAAAGCCACCCACAGTATAACATTCCAAATTGGATGTCTGGGCTAGACGGCCGGCTTGCTCAAGAACGGCACGGATATTCTTTGGAATTCGACTAATCATACGGAAAGAAGATAAACGAAAATCCAGTGACGTGAAGGAATTTGAGTCTATGAGTTCGATGAGTTTAATGGGTTCTATGAGTTTCTGAGTTCGATGAGTTTAATGGGTTCTATGAGTTTCTGAGTTCGATGAGTTACTGAGTTCTATGAGTTACTGAGTTCTATGAGTTTCTGGGTTTAATGAGTTCGTGAGTTTGTTGAGTTATTGAGGGAGAAAGTATCAGGCAAGGGTGAGGCGGGTAATTTGTTCAATGCGTGCTCGACCCAAAATCTAAACATTAAGATTCGATGTAAGAAACCCAGGATTTGTTGGAAGGAAGAAGGATTAAGGATGAAGTGTGAATGATGGGTGGGGAATGAACCCTTTCAAATGAGTGTTCTGTTTAAAACCTTTTGTGGAGATTCGTTGGCTTCATTTAATTCGCCTGCCTTCGCCGAAACGGCTACGCCCGCCTTCCTTAGTACGAAGTACGGCGGACAAACGTAGGCAGGTTGCAAAAAAACGAGAATGGGTAGCAGTAGTCCAGAAACATTGACTGAGAAAATATTTTGCCGGGGCAGTGGTTGGACTACTTTGTGTCCATGAGATTTGTCAGTCTAACCAATCTATCATGGTTCCATCTTGTTCTCATCCTCCTTGTGATGAGTCTGGGTAATTGTACCCGGATTTTTCCACTGATTGCGCCATTTTCTGATCTGCCCGCCCCGACCGGACCCTATTCCGTGGCAACCCGCAGCGCCACCTGGATAGACAGCTCAAGAGATGAAACCTTTACAGACCAGGAAGATTTTCGAAAAATCGTGGTTCAGGTGTGGTTCCCTGTTTCAAAACGAGAGAATCTTTCTCCCCTGCCCTACATAGATGATCCTGAGTTGAGACTGCCAGCCATTGCCAAGCAGCTGAGACTGCCTCAATCTCTCATCAATCATTTTGGTGAGGTCAAAACCCACTCCTTCGAAATTTCAGATGCCCCAGATTTGGATGAGAAATTCCCTCTGATTCTTTTTTCCCATGGACTAAGTGGGATGCGTTTTCAGAATACCTCCCTCATTGAGGAACTGGCCAGTAATGGCTATGTGGTTTTTGCCGCCGACCACAGCTATGGTGCCAACATCACCATTTTTGATGATGGGGAACCTGCAGAATACAGGGCTGGTAAAAAGCGTGCCCTGAATGAACGCTTCATTAACACCATTGATCTTTCCCAGCTTGAAATCCTGGTTGGAGATCTGACATTCATGCTGGATATGATTGCCGAAGATCAAGGGAACCCTCTGTTGGCAAAGCTCCCCATGGACATACATCGAATTGGGGTTATGGGTCATTCTCTTGGTGGTGCTGTGGCCATCAACACCATGGCAATAGATGATCGGGTTGAGGCGGCTATGATTCTGGATGGTTGGTATGCACCGGTACCAGATTCTGTCGTCACCAGAGGTCTCAATAAACCCATTTTCCATTTGGGTCAAAAGCAATGGTCAGATCCAGGCAATTATATGCGCATGAATGAGATGCTGTCTCATGGCAGTGGACCAACTTACAAAATGCTTATTCCAGGTACCTTGCATACGGACTTCACAGACATGCCTCTGTTTACCCCTTTTTCACTTTTAATTGGCTATACCAGCGTGCAGAATCCGCTCTGGCTGAACGAATTGTTGAGGGTGAACACAACACGCTTTTTTGATGTTTATCTCAAGGATCACCAGCCTGCAAAATTGCAGAGTCAGATTCTTAGCGAGAAGGATGTTACCAGCTATGTTTTTGCTCCATTGTCACCCTGACCGCTTCACCTTTTTTATCTCATCAAAAGCATATTCCTATTCATTTTATGAATAGTAGTATACTTTGGCATTCTTTAATCGTGACAATTATTATGCTTAATTCTGTTGATAGACATCCATTTCGATTATATTTGCGCTAGATCAAAAGGGGTTATCTTCCTGTACACGCTTGTGTGCCATGTCACAGATTATCCCTTCCAATGAGTTAATTTCGCCAGTCACTAACAAATATGGAGGAAGTATGATGAGTAACATCAAATCGAAAGGAATTTCCTGGCTAGTTATTATGAGTATCATGATAATGGCCGTGCCAATGTTGATTCTGGCCGACGAATCAACAACAGCTACAAATATTGAAAAGTTCAAACAATTAAGACAGGTACAGAATCAGGGTACCATGCTTAAGAATTTGAAAGCAAACAGTACCGCTGTAAAAGCGACTCCAGAGCAGGAACGCAATCTGCGCTTGAGTAATGCCCTTACCAAAGCCAAACAACACAACCTACCAGACTTCGGAAAAAGTTCTCAGATCAATTTGAAGAGAACCGATAGACCTGTCCCACAGCAACAGACCAGCGCTTCACGCGAGTTACGCGAAGTCTATTATAGCAGTGGTAGAATGAGCAGTCATCCCGACTCCGTGTTCTTCAACTTCCTCACTGAGGAAAACAGTGGTGATTCTCTTGGAATGGATGTGCGGATTACAGGTAATGATAATGGGAATTTTGGTAATGACTATGCCAACTATGGCGATCCAAGCATGCTCTATTACTTATCTCTAGATAGTACGCTGGAGGGTATAACCTATGTTGATGCTATTGATGACCCCTTACGCTTGTGGACTGAAATCTCCCGGGATGGGTCAGGCGGTAACAATGGTTTGCCACTGGCTGTAGGCAATATCTGGGTAGTCTATGCCCGTACTTCCGGTATGTATGTTGTACTCGAGGTTACTGAGGCATATGCTGACTATACAAACCCGTCCTTCTCCTTCGACTACATGATACAGACAGATGGTTCCACTCTCTTTGATGGTGCACCCTCCCTTTACGATATGACCGTAAATGGTGAATATGCTGATACTCTGGAAATTGGATCCAATCCGTATTTTCAGATCACTCTCGACAACTACATATCTGGAGAGATTGGTGTATTCTGGGATGCCAATCATAACGGTGATCTGGACGAAGATGACCTGCCCCTGGAATTCTATGAATTCATGGACAACGATATGCATGATGAAGATCCCACTCCTGGCATTTTCGGTTTCACCTACACCGATGAAATGGCTGAGGGCTTAAACTATCTGGCTGACGATCTGCTCTTTGTGGCTTTTTCCGAAATGGATATGGCGGTAACCTCAGTTCAATTTTATACCATGCCAAGTCCGTTTTCTGTCTCAGGTTCTATTTATGAGACCAATGGCGGCGGTGCCCCACTTGGTGGTATCGTTGTCTGGGCCGTTTATGAAACTGAAGAGGATGACGATCACCCTTCAGTTGCGGTAGTTACAGACGGAGCAGGTCAATATCATCTTGATTTACCTGACACTGGAAATGTGATGATCGGCACCGAAGACTACTTCTTCATGACGGAAGGATTATTGCCAGAGCCACCTTATCATTTTGTAAATGTTCAGGGTGCTGAATTCGGCTATAACTTTTTCTATGTGGCTCCCACAAGCACCATCGAGGGTTTTGTCTACGATGAGACAGGCACTCCCATCGAGGGTGTAGAAGTAAAAGTTGGCAATGACGATGGTGGTCCTGGGGCCATGGCCTATACTGGTCCCACAGGTTACTACAGTATGGGTGTCATGCCTGGCAACTATGAAGTAACCATCGAATGGTCAACACTTCCCGGATCGTTTGTTGTCCCTGAAAGCCAGTGGGCAGATGTTGGTGATTTTGCTGTCACTACTGTGAATTTCACATTGCATACAACCAATAATTTTATTGCAGGTGTTGTAAAACTCGATGGGCTTCCCCATGTGGGTGCAAACGTTGTCGCCTTAAACCATGAGCTGGGATACGCTTTTGCCATTAGCATGGAAAATGGCTATTTCGACATACCAGTCTTTGGAGGTCCAGAAACATTCTACGATCTCATGGTATGGCTTCCTGATAACTCGGCTATTGTCCAGACCTCAATGAATCACCAAACCCCAGCAGGTGCAGATGGTCAGATGATCACACTGGAAACCCTAGCTGGTGGATTATATGGTTTCTTCCTTGATGGTGATACCAAAGAACCCATCATGGGTGGTGAAGAAATTGGTATGATGATGCGCGATATCGATACAGGCATGGAATTTTACTCTAGTCCTGACTACGATGGATATTATGAAGTTTATGCTCCTGCAGGTCTCTATGAGGTCAATGCTGGTGGCCACGAGTGGATGTCCATGGGAGCGGATACCATGCTTATCGCGGATTCCATGATTGAACATGATCTCTACCTCTATCACCAGAGTTTTGACGCCTCTCTTGAAGGGTATGTATTCGACGAAGCTGGCATACCAATACCTTTTGCTCAAGTCCAGATTGGGAATGAGGGCTGGGGTTCAGGGACCATGACTGATGAGTTTGGATACTATTATTTTGACCTGCCCGTGGGCTACTACTATGTCAGTGTGCAGGCACCAGGGTTCAATATGTATTACGATGAACTTCCAGTTAATCCCGGCAACAACAGCTACAATTTCTTCCTGGAATCCTTCCAGGTTGATGGTGCTATTGCCGGTATGATTTACGATGCCGATACAGGCGCACCCCTCCAGAATACCGATGTTTATGTATATAGCTACGACGAGGATGACGGCTACTGGACATACACCGATTCAACAGGTGGTTTCTGGTTTGGTTTACCCAATGGCATGTATGGTGTGGTCGTTGAGCACTGGGAATATCTACCGATGTGGATAGATGAGATCACTGTCAACAATGATACAACCTATCTTGATTTTGCCATGTCCCCGCCTGACGGTGGCGTTGATGGACATGTCTATGATGATATGGGAAATCCCATCTATGACGCTGAAGTGGTCATAATTAGCATGGCTGATTCAACTACTGGATTCTGGGGTGATACTGATGACAATGGATATTTCAGTATTCCCGCTATGAATGGTGACTACATGGTGTTTGCTGATGCTGATGGCTATGATCCTGTTCAATATGGTATGGTTACCATCATGAATATCTGGGTCAATATCGATATTAATATGTATCAGCGTGAATTTACACCTCCATCGATCAACTTCATTTTTGATCAGCCCAATGATCAGGGTCGCTGGGTGAGGATGCAGTTCTCGCCAGGTGGCACTGAATGGGGTCCATTCGAGGCATATAGTGTCTGGAGATGGACCAATACACCTATGGGTCCAATCTTCGATTTTGTTGACTATCTACCAAATCATGATGAGGATCACTATAATCTGGTATTGCCAACGTTGGTTGACTCCAGTGCCTATGTGAGTAATCCTGAAGAATATATGAGTGTTTTCCTAGTAACAGGACACTGGGGTATGAATGAGTACAAAGATGGTTTGCCAAGCGCTGGTTACTCCATTGACAATATCAATCCTGGAGTGCCTGCACCTCTCATGCTGCTTTTCTCTGATGATACGCATGTCGAGATGCAGTGGGAACCAAGTGTGGATGAAGACTTCCAGTATTTTGAAGTCCATCGTGCAACCAACCCTGATTTTACAGATGGATCAATAATTGAGATGACCACAGCTCCCGGAACTGCCGATTGGGATATCACTGTTGGTCAGGTCTATTACTATCAGGTGGTAGCCGTTGATGCAAACGGAAATATGAGTGAAGGCAGCAACGTGATTACGACCTCTATCGTATCTGTTGATGATCTTGAGATGATGCCAACTGCTTATGGACTCTCTCAGAATTATCCCAACCCCTTCAATCCAACAACGACGATCGAATTTGCTCTGCCTGAGGCTTCAGAAATCTCACTTGAGATTTACAATCTCCTCGGACAGAAAGTTCGTACCCTGGTAAATGGATATGTACCAGCGGGGTATATCAATACCAGTTGGGATGGTATGGATCAGAATGGTAAGGAAATTAGCAGTGGTACCTATATTTATCGCTTACAGACTGCCGATCAGTCCTTCAGCAAAAAAATGGTACTCATGAAGTAATTCCTTGTCTTCAATTGATTTTATCAACGCTCCCAGTTGATAGAATCAATGCTTTTCGTTGATTAAATCAACGCGTTTTTAAAGAGGCCGTCCCTTTATCAGGATGGCCTCTTTATTTTCTCCCGCCTGACACTCAGGGGATGCAAAAACCATTATCGCGTAGCCTCTTTTTTAAATTCATTTCTCCCGCTGTGTTGAATATCAAATTGTTACATCAATTCAGGTGTTTTCTTATATTTAATTTTAACTTGTTTATATTGAGTTTATAGTGCCTGTTGAGCTGCTCTACTTCCAGGTTTCATCTTGTCTTAAACAGGGTCTTAATCATTGACTGAGGAAAGGATGGCGTCTATTTTTTGGCCGCCTCATTTTCATCCCGAAAACTTGGGAATGAATAAATTGGTCACGGGCATATAAGGGGGGAACAATTCCCCTTCAAATTGGTAGGTTGATAACATGAAATTGCTACTAGCTACACAGAACAAACATAAGGTTGAGGAATTGACTCGTCTCATGCAACCCTATGCCGTTGAAGTTGTGTCGCTGCTGGAATATCCTGAGATAGGTGAAATCATCGAAGATGGTGATACGCTTGAGGCCAATGCCCTGATCAAAGCCAGGGCAGGTTATGCACATTGTGGTATCCCAACCATTGCCGATGATACGGGTCTTGCTGTAGATGCTCTGGATGGAGCACCTGGAGTGTATGCCGCGCGTTATGCCGGTGAAAATGCGACCTACGATGACAATGTAAAAAAAATGCTCAATGAATTATCAGGCATCCCGGAAGATCGAAGACAGGCACAATTTCAGACTGCTGCTGTTTTTTTTGATGGCAGTGAAACCATGATTGGCCGCGGAGAAGTTCCTGGTATGATTACGATGGAGCGTCAGGGCGACTCTGGCTTTGGATACGACCCCATTTTCTACATACCTGAGAAGCAAAAGACTTACGCCCAGATGGATCTGGAAGAAAAAAATATTTTGAGTCACCGAAAAAGAGCGTTCGCTCATCTTATAGATCAACTAAGCCAAACTCACAGTGCTTTTAAAGTGGAGCTGAGCAATTAGAATCATAAGCTAGTTTTTCCACTCATCCCTAGAGGATATATAACGGGCTACACACAAACAACGTGAGAACGATTGCAGCAATCATATTATCCCTGATTACCATCTGGCCATCTCTATATGGTCAGACAGAAGAGGTACGGCCTGGCGGAGTGACCTTCACCATGCGAGCAAAATTTTACCAGCCAGCCAGCACACCCATTTTTGATACCCCCAAACAGGGACTCTTCTTCAGCAATACTTCCCTTTTTCTGGCATCACCCATGAGTCAATTAAGTTTGAGCTCCATTAGATCCACACTGGAGATGGATAGCACCGCTACTTATTTCACCATGTCGCAGATGATGGATGGGAAGCCCATTGGTATCCCTACCGTGGTTTCCATTGATGAATTTGTCACTCTTAGCCTGGATCATAAAAAAAAGGGATTGTTCAAAAAAATTGCAACTGGCCGACTTCAAGCCGAAGAAGCTACTGGAAAAGGTCAGTCATTTGAATTAATTGGGGCTGATATCGCTGGGCAACGTGTTTCTCTGCGGGTACGTGGAAATGTGAACATCACTGGAAAGCTTCGTAGCGAAGACAGATCCAAGACCACCAATACCAATAGTCAGCAGCAATCCAATACCTTCCAGATCGAACAGAAACAGGCCTTCAAAATTGAAGGTAAAATCGGGGATCGCATCAGTATCCAGGTTGATCAGGATAGTGAACGAGATTTTGATTTCGAAAACAATATGGAAATCTTCTACAACGGTAATGAAGATGAGATTGTACAAAGAGTGGAAGCGGGAAACATCTCCCTGAGTCTGCCTGGTACCAAGCTGGCTATGTTCTCAGGTCAAAACAATGGTTTGTTTGGTCTTAAAGCACTGGCAAAAGTTGGTCCCATTGATATTACAGCTATTGCTTCGTTGGAACGAGGTCGTAAAGAAAAATTATCGCTAAATGGAAACTCAGAATCATCAGAAGTCACCGTGGATGATTATAACCGTCGCCGGAACACCTATTTTTATGTCAACCACTTTTATCGTCGCAAATCGTATCCTTTAAATAGTAAGGGAGAGTACCGCCAGACAGGTCGTTCTGTGCAAACGATTCGGGTATATAAATACTCCTCGTTTAACCAGGGAGATCAAATCTCGAATTTTGCACAAATCTATGATAATCCAGAAACCGATCCTACCTGGGCCACCAGCCGACATGTTATCCAGCTCAAACAAGGACCTGATGAGGATTTCGTACTATATGAAAATCTAGGTGTCATTCGTATGAATACACCTGTGCAGAACAATGAAGTGTTGGCCATTGCCTATCGGGATGTTTTTGTTGATACGCTTAACGCTAACCCACCCAATCTGAGAGTTCAAGAGTACGACCCCCTGCTGAACGATATGTACACGTACCAGGAAGGAAATGACATCGCCCTGGGAACGCCTGGAATTTCGGATACACTCCGATTGAAGCTCATCAAACCTGACGGTGCCCTGCCGGGGGATGCATCATGGGATTTGGAATGGAAAAACGTTTTCTATCTGAATACCTCAGGGATCAACAAAGAGGGCTTTGATCTCAAAATTAGAGAGAGTCTCGGTGGTGAAGAATCTGAGATCTCAGCCTCTGGGGATTCATTCCTCAAACTGTTTGGCCTGGATGAAACGGGTGTGGGAGCGGAGCAAGAACCTGATGGGATTATGGATTTGGACTATGAGAATATCCTCAACCTTTATCGGGGTGAGCTCATCTTGCCCTATCTCATCCCCTTCATGGCAGATACTGCCGTGGTGGGTCAACCAGAATGGATGACCAATGCCGCAGGAGAACCCCTGAACAATGGTGGTAACCCGAATCTCGCTTTAGAAAAGAACCTACAGTATTCGAGTAACTCTTTTTATACATTTCCCGTCTCTTCGCCCTCTGAGTATAAAAAAGACACCAAATTCAAACTGCATATCAGCTATGCCAATCAGAGCTCAAGTTTCAATCTGGGTTTTAATGTGATTGAAGGATCGGAAGAGGTTACCCTCAATGGGGTTCCCCTGGAAAGAGGTGCCTCCAAGGATTACACCATTGACTATTTTTCTGGTCAGCTCATCATCTTGAATGAAGCGGCTCTGGCTCCTGGGGCTAGTCTGGAAATCAAATTTGAACTGAACGAATTCTTTCAACTGGATAAAAAGGTTATTCTGGGTTCCCGGGCAGAACTCAAATTTGGCGAAAACAAAAGTTCGTTCATCGGCTTGAGTGCCATTTACTTCTCGAAAAGCAGTATTGATGAAAAGGTCCGTGTGGGTAAAGAACCCATGGAAAACTTTATCTGGGATTTGAATACCAAGATTTCTCGAGACCTTCCCTGGTTGACCCGCGGGCTGGATTGGTTACCTGTGATCAAGACAGATGCAAAATCCAATATCACCTTGAGTGGTGAAATTGCCCAGGTTATTCCAAACCCCAACACCGCAGTCAATGAAGAACTGGGTGATGTGGGGCTGGCTTATCTCGATGACTTTGAAGGCAGTCGACGTGAAGCCCAGTTAAGTATCATCCGTGGTGCCTGGGGTTTGTCATCTGTTCCTATCGATGGAACTTCCAGATCAAATCGAGAACGAGCGTATACCTATTGGTACAACCCCTATAACCGTATTCTGACCAAGCAGATCTGGCCCAACAAGGAAACCAGTGCCCAGGCTCAAAATGATGTGACTGACATTCTGGTACTTAATGTGATTCCCGATTCCTCATTTTCAGTTAAAGATGGTGGAGCACCTGGGGAAGCCTGGGGTGGTATCCAGCGCGCTCTCTCCTCGGGCTATTATGACCAGTCTACTTCGAAATTCCTGGAGCTCTGGGTTAAGGGAAACCAGGGACGTCTCCATGTTGATCTAGGATATATCAGTGAAGATCAGCAGGACATTGATCAAAGTTGGGAAGTAAACATTCTTGAACAGACTGTAAAAAAGGGTTATGGTCAATTGGATACTGAAGACATTTCTTCGACGGTCTTCCCTTCTGGAGATGGCTTCGTCGAAGCAGAAGAAGATTTAGGTATTGATGGACTGGGTGGCAAGGACGATGAAGGTGAATTTATCGTTGTGCCTGAAGATATCGCACTTTATGGCTATCATCACCCCTCCTGGGATCATTATAAATTTAATCCCAATCCTGAGAGTGGTTCCATTAACTATCGCCAGATTAACGGTACCGAAGGCAACCTGGCGATCGAAGGTGGCAACTACCCCAATACTGAAGATTTAAATAATGATGGTGCTCTGGATACACGGAATGCCTATTTCACCATGGATGTTGATCTCACTACCGATGATTATATCGCAGGCCGCACCTACTTCAGTAATGGCGACTCGACAGGTTGGAAACTCATTCGAATCCCCCTCGTCGATTTCGTCAAATCAGGTGGTCAAAATTCTGACCTGGCACTCTGGTCCCAAATCAAATTTTCACGCCTCTGGATGGATGAAATACCTGCTGGAGGGGCTGCTCTACAAATTGCTACTGTAGATATTGTTGGTAACGACTGGCAGGAACGAGGTATTTTCTCACGGTATGATAAGGTTGAAACCAGTATCACAGACTCTCTGCATGGCACCCTGAACGTCATGGTCATTAATACGGAAGATAACCCCAGTCGCTACAATTCAGATGGCGTTCCAGGCAGTTACTCCTCACCACCTGCTGGTGTAGCAGGTATCCTGGATCCTATTACCCAATTGCGCTCCAAAGAGCAGTCACTGGTTGTTCGAGCTGATGACCTGGAACCGGGCTACACTGTGGTGACTGACAAATTATTTCAAGGTTCAAAAGCCAAGGATTTTATCCATTACAAGACCATGAAAATGTTTGTCCATGGTTGGGATAGAACCAGCGGTGGAATCTACGAATCAACGTTTACGGACTATGAATTGGAAAATGGTTCTGACCTGGAATTCTTTTTCCGCTTTGGTGAAACGGACAATGATTTTTATGAAATCCGTCGACCTATTTATCCCGGGTGGGATGAACGGAACCATCTGGAAGTCAATATGTCTGACCTGGCAAATTTCAAACTGTCCCTGGAAGATTCACTTTTTATCATCCAGCAAATCACTCAAATAGGGAGCGATCTGGATAGCACCCTCATGGACAGCACGTACATGGACACTCTATATTGGTCGTCCCTCCCTCCCGATTTCAAATATGCAACACGAGAACTTTCAGATGGTAGTACCATCGCAGTTAAGGGAAAACCATCACTCTCCCGTATTCGTCTCCTGAAAACAGGCTTTAAAAACCTCTCTGATCAGAGCATGAGTGGAGAAATCTGGCTGGATGAATTGCGTCTAAGCGATGTTGAAAAGAATACAGCGACGGCGTATCGAGCTCATATCAGCATGCAATTTGCCGATATAGCCAAACTGAACATGGACATTCAACGTGATGATGCCGATTTCCATAATGTCCAGCAACAGTTTGGAACCGGTGATAACTCTCTGGCCACCAATGTGAGTGGAAGCCTGTCTCTCCATAAATTTTTACCCGGTTCCTGGGGTTTGAATATCCCTGTCTCAGCTTCCTACCGCCAGAGTGAGAAACAACCGAAATATATCACAGGGAGTGATATCCGAATTGCGGATTTGGATCCATCGCTGCGGGACACATTGGAAACCATGACCAACAGGAATGAATCTTATAGCTGGAATGTTTCACTTTCCAAAAAGGTCAAATCAGAACACTGGCTGCCCAAATACACAATCGATAACATGAATTTTAAGGTCGGTGCTACCAACAGTACTGCTTCCAACGCCCGAAAAAGTGAGCAAAACTCCGAAAAGGTTAATGGAAGTTTCTCCTATAAGGTCAATCTGGGGAAAGAATTTAAAGTCGCGCCCTTTAGTTTCATGGAATCCATCCCCCTCATCGGTGAAAGCCTGGCGGCTACAGAGATCGGGTATCTGCCTTCGAATCTCGGTGTGGATGGTTCTATGGTGGAAAACAAATCCTCCAGTGTGTTCCGGAATCCCAATGCGACACCGCTGAAGCCCACCCATCAGTTGACCATGAGTCGCCGTTTTAATGCGGACTGGAATATCCTGAATACGGTGAGTGCAAAATTCAATGCGACACTTTCGAACAACCTGGATAGCCTGAAAAATCGCAAAGAAGATATTATCAAAGAATTGAATTTCGGTCATCTCGGCAGTTATAAAGAGAGCTACAGCATGAACTGGAGTCCTAAAGGTCTCAAGCTCCTGTCACCGACACTTTCCTACTCATCCAATTTCTCTGCCACAGATAAGATTAATGTGGACCAACCCGGTCTTGATCTGAATGTGAGTTCCAACACCTCGGCCAACATGTCTCTCAACGTTGCTGATGTATTTGGTCTCGTCCATAAACCTGAAAAAGCAACAAAGTCATCCAGCGGCAGCAAGAATACTCAATCCGCCAGAGGTCGTGGTCGTGGTCGAGCGACTGAAGAGCCAGATCTGGAAAAGACTGAAGAAAAACCTAAAGAGGAGCGGGAACTTCTGAGCTTTACAAAAATTTTGGATTTAACATATGCGACACTGGATCGGATTGATCCCATTTCAATGAATGTTACCCAGGGACAAAACACATCCAACATGCGACAGGTAGCTTCTCTGGATACCGTGGCTATATTTCGAGAAGGCGATACCACGGGGGTGGCAGACTCGCTAATTCTGGTGGTGAATGAAATGGATCTCAATAATGTGGGCTATGGCTACCGAATGGGTTTCAATACAAACCTGAACAACTTGAATCATCCAGATGCTACCAACCCCATTGCCACCAGTGGGAATTTTAACTTGACCACGCGCTCAGGGCTTAAGCTTACCAAAACTTTGACTACCAAATTCACGTTTGCATTTGGTCAGAAAACCACACTGGCAAATAAAAGTCAGGGTGAGGTCATCAATACCAACATGGATTTCCTCCCCAGTGGTAATTTGTACGGGGCGCCGAAGGACGAGTACAAATCCTTTGGAAACTCAGGTATTCCCCTACCTTCTTTCAATTTGAGATATTCCGGATTAAAAAACATTGAGTGGTTGAAAAAATATATTACCGGTGCCAGCCTGGATATGAACTATGCTGGTAAAAAAACTGCCAATGAACAAAAGGGCATTCTCACCAGAGAAACCTACTCCATTGCCTTCTCACCCCTGATTGGTTTAAATATTCAGGGTAAAAAGAGTATCAATGGCTCACTCAATTATAGCCTGACAAAAAATATTAATAACTCCATTGATGTGAATAATTTCATTTCTTCAACCCAGCGTTTTAATCAGTCCGTCAATGCTGGCCTCTCATATTCGCATCGGGGTGGTATGACCATTCCTCTGCCCATGATGGAGGATAAATATCTTGAGAACAATATCGATTTCCGTCTGGAGATTGCCTATACCCATGAACAGGAATATACTGGAACTGAAAGTGAGACCTCCATCGAATTTGGAGATGGTCGCTACACCAAAACATTTTCAGCTCGACCCAGTATTCAATATAGTTTCACAGACAAAGTATCTGGAAGCATCTCTTACGACTATCGCATTACCGATACACGTGATCATGGCCGACAGGATGTGGGTGATTTTCAATTTGGTGTAAATATCCAGATCAAGGGATAGGAGGAAACCCATGCAACTCAAGTTTAAGTTAATATGTTTATGTACACTGCTCTTTTTGAGTAGTGGTCCCCCCCTGGCTGCCCAGACTGGTTTTGATGCCGATCGGGCCTTTGAAGATCTCCAGGCACAATGCGATCTGGGTCCCAGAAATCCAAATTCGGATGGAGCCCAGGCTGCCATTCAGTTATTTAGCTCCATCTTGAAACCCCTGGCAGATAGCTTCCATCTACAGAATTTTCAACTGGATGATCCCTACTCGTCAGAGAAATTGAATCTCACCAATATTGTTGCTCGTTTTCAGCCAGAAAAAACCCAACGAATTATCCTGTGCGCTCATTGGGATACACGTCCCCGTGCCGAATACGATCCTTCTGCACCTGACCAACCCATGATCGGCGCAAATGATGGTGCCAGCGGAGTTGCCATTCTGCTGGAAATCGCCAGACAGCTCAAGGCAAACCCGGTGAACCCAGGCATCGACATTATTCTCTTTGATGGTGAGGATTATGGAGAACCTCGGGATCTCCAGCACTACCTCCTGGGAAGCCGCTATTATGTGGACCACCCCTACCCACCCATGGCTCAGCGAGTCATTTTGCTGGATATGGTCGGGGATGCAGAACTAACCATAAAAGTGGACCCCGTTTCCTACCGCTCTGCTCCAAGATTGGTGGAAGAAATCTGGGCTCAAGCTGCGGATATTGGTTATGATCAATTCCAATTTGTGGCCGGTGCTTCCATGTATGATGATCATGTTTCATTTATTGACAAGGGTATACAAGCCATCGACATCATCGATTTCGAATATCCTGGTCCAGACCATTCCTACTGGCATACCCATGAGGATTCAGTAGACAAGTGCAGTGCAGAGAGTCTTGAGGCCGTGGGAAATACCCTGTTAAGCTGGTTATACCAACAATGATAGCAAAAGGTAAAGACGGGATATGCCTCGAACGGTACACCCCGGAGGACTCAACTAATGAGTAAAATTTACGCTAACCCTTTTAACTGGGGTGAACCTGTAAAGGGCAATCATTACGTTCAACGACCCGAGGACCAGGCATTCATCCTTTCCAGCATTGAGAAACAAAGCCACTTGCTCCTGACGGGCAAGCGGGGTACGGGTAAAACAAGCTTACTGAATTTTATATTTGACAAGGGCTCTATTCCGTTCGTCCATCTTAATTTTCGTTTTATCGTCAGCCGAGGGGAGCTCTTCGAACTGCTCCTAAAAGCATTGGTGTCCAGTTTTCCCGGGATAGAAATAGATGCCCGTTTAAAGTCTTTGACAGCTAATACTGAAAGCGCCAACCTCAAAAATATCTTCGCTCTCTGGTATGAGATGGTTAAAGAAAGTAACCAGAAATTCATCATGGTCTGGGATGAATTTCAACATCTCGTCAAATTCAAAGAAGATGTTGTCGGGGAATTGAAATCCAGCCTCAATGGAAGGCGCGGGATCACTCATATTTTCGTCAGCCACCGCCAGGATATCCTCTTAGATGCATTTGGCAGGGGTAACAAAGAGTTTTTCAATAATCAAGCCTTCTATGAGCTCGAGAATCTTGAGCAGAAAGCTTGTACCCGCTATCTTTCCCAACGCTTTCGTCGTATGGGTCTCAGTGATTTTGATTTACCTGAGGCAATATACAAAATTACGGGTGGTCAACCCCTGTTCACTCAAAGGTTGGCATATACCCTATCACAGATATGGCTTGAAGGTACAACAACCAGACTGCTACAGCGCTCCATTACCAAATTGCTCAAAGAGCGTAGTATTCTGTTCACAGCTTTATGGGATAATTTCGGTTTAAATGAGAAGCGCCTATTATTGGGATTGGCCAGTGGATATTCCCGGCCGACTGAGCTTGGATTTATCGCCAGGTTTGGCTTATCAGCGACAAGTACAGCCCACAACACGGTGATTAAACTGGTCCGTGAGGGCTGGTTGGTGAACCGAGATGAAGGCTATCATATCTACGACCCCCTCTTCCTGGCCTGGTTAAAGAAACGTGAGGGTTTGATTTGATCGATACCACCTCACAGTGGGTATCTGCTGATATTCAAATCGTTGCTCAACACCGTGAAATTGCTATTGATTTTGCCATGGCATTGGGAGGACTGGCTATTGTTGAGCAGGATGACATCTTTCAAGTGAGTTATCCCCTGGACAATGAGACTCAAGTCATCCTGGATGAACTAAAAACGTTTATCATGGATTTGGACAATACCGCCAGCATTTCCCAGAATGTGGTGGATCGGGAAAATTGGAACAAAAACTGGCAAGCCTTTTTCAAACCAACCCCTATTACGGATCAACTCATCATTCTTCCGGAGTGGGAAGCTCTGGAACCCTTTCCCCAGGCCATTAAAACAAGGATTCGTCCTGCCATGGCCTTTGGGACGGGAACTCATGAGACCACGCAATTATGCCTGGAGATATTGGATTCAGAGATTCAGGGAAACGAACGTGTTCTGGATGTAGGTACCGGGAGTGGTATTCTTGGAATTACCGCCCTGCTCAAAGGTGCTGCAGAAGTAGATGGACTGGAAAATGACCCCTTTACTGAAGAAAATGTCAGGGATAACCTGGAACTGAATGGGATTCAGTCCGGGTTCAATTTGCAGATAACAGAAGCCCCTGTTTTAAACACGCCTTATGATCTCATGGTTATAAACATAATTAGAGCCAAACTCTTTCCAATTCTACCCAACTATTTCAATTCGGTAGGTGTTGGCGGCAAAGTCATCGTCTCAGGTCTCCTCCAGACAGAAGATATGGAAACCAGAGAATTACTGGCCCAATCCCCATGGAAAATCTTGGAAACCTATACAAAGAATGAATGGATCGCTTATTTATGCGAAGTCAAATAATACTAATTATCCTCCTGGTCGGCAGTTTGATCCAGTGTGACCAGTCCCCGACCACCCTCGATGAAGAACCCTTTCTGGGGGATACTGGTGAAATCATTTTCTCTGTCAATATCAGTAGTTTTGAATTCGACTATCTGTCTCAACAATTTTTCTTCTCCGTTGAGGTTACAAGCCCTCTCGAAATAGATCAAGTAGCTTATACATTGGGTATGAGCGGTGCTCCATCAAACCCAGTCCTATTGAATGATTTGGGGCAGGATGGAGACATCCTGGTTGGAGATGGTCGCTATGATGGGGGCTGGACCTTACCTGATTTCATGTCCACCTATGTGGACAGTCTATGGACGCTTGAAGTTATTGTACGAGACAACGAATCAAATTCCTTGGCTGAATTTGAAACATTACAGCCTGAACGACCTGCCCCAGCTACCATCCTGAGCATTGCCCACATGGACACTCTCAGCCTAAAATCAAGCGGTCTCGTTCTAGATACGCTCCAGGTCGAAGTCACTCACTCCAAAGGTTTGGATGAAATTCGGGAAGTTAGTTTTCTATCATTAAAGCCTGATGGAACTTATGCCAGTAATGGCCAGCGCATTCCGCTTTTTGATGACGGCAGTAGTGTCCTCCTTTATCGATATTTAGGTCTGGATATCACCAGTGGAGATAGAATTGCTGATGATGGAATTTACAGCCTGGTTCTACCCCTTGCCCCAGGCGATCTCAGTGGAATTTACTATTGGACCTTTAGTTCAAGAACCTGGAATGGCGTAGAATCTGAGGCAATTGAAGATTCCTTAGTCGTTCTCCCATCTCCCAACCTGACAAAATCAAGCCCCAGGGTGATTAGTCCAATGGGGGTCTTCCAGTGAAATCAATTAAGCTTCTATGTCTGTTGACAATTGCTCTCTCCCTGCAAGCTCAACTCTTGAGACCCACCAATTTTTCTCTCGCCTCTGCCGATACGGTATACAGCGGATTGATTGGCAGCAGTATTTCAGATCTGGCTGGTCAGGGTGATACCCTCTGGTTGGGTTCAGGCCACGGACTCAGCGCCACTTACGACAATGGCGATTCTTTTGTGGGATTCAGTCGACGCTTCTCGAATTTAGGTCAGGGTGGTGTTTCTGCTCTGGCTGTTTGGGGTGATACCATCTGGGTCGCCATGGGATTCGATACAACCACAGCTTTTGGAGATCTAAAAGCAGGTGGTGGGATCAGTCGCTCTGTGGATGCCGGGGCAAGCTGGACTCATCTGGGACAACCTATGGACAGCCTGCAAATGGTCGTTGAAGATGGTGATACAAGTTATGCCAAATATTCAGAGATGGATCTCATGGGCGTTTCCATATTGACCGTGGATGTGGTGACTGAAGTTCAAAATATTACCTACGATCTGGCATTTGATGGAACCCGGCTCTGGGCAACCTCCTTTGGCGGCGGTTTAAGAGTTTCCTACAATCTGGGAGATACCTGGTTACGCGTTATGCTGCCCTGGGATGATCAAACCAGGTTGGACGCTGCCGTGATTCAAAGTATGGAAGCTGATATTGTGGATAACCCAGAATATTATGCCCTGGATCCTTTGATTCATTTCAACCACATCGCCTTTGCAGTCAAAGCCTGGAACGACACAGTCTGGGTAGGTACTTCTGGAGGCGTTAATCGATCAGTCGATGGTGGGCTCAGCTGGGATCACTTTACTTTTCAAAATTCAAACATTTCTGGGAACTGGGTGATCGCCCTAAACCGACAATCCCTGGAAGATGGCTCAGAGCGTATCTGGGCTTCAACCATTACAACAGGGGCCGGTGATGTGACAGGTCTTAGCTTTTATGATGCTGAAGCGAACTACTGGCGTGCCCCTCTGCTGAACTATCGGATTTGGAATATTGGATCCGATGCATCAAATGTATATGCTGCTACCGATCAGGGATTATGGAAATCCAGAGACGGCTTGCACTTTGTGCTTCTGCCCAACTTTCATCATGAGGACTACTCAGAAATCATTTATTCCGATGCGGTTTACTCTGTGCTTGTGAACGAGGATGGAGCCCTATGGGTGGGCACCGGAGATGGTCTGGCGGTAAGTTTCAACGAAGGCTTATCCTGGAACATTCACAAAGCTCGCACTTCAGATAGCTCTGATGAATTTTATGCCTATCCAAACCCCTTCACGCCCCGCTATGATAAGGTGCTGAATGGTCAGGGAAACTTGATTATCCGCTATAGCGCTGATGCTGGTGAGACGGTTTCCATTAATGTTTTTGATTTTGCCATGCATCGCGTCAGAGAAGTAGTGGGGAATATCCAATCTACTTTATCTGGCCCACAGGAACGCACCTGGAATGGTCGCAATGAGGGTGGCTACCTTGTCTCCAACGGCACCTATTTCATTCGAATTGAGATTGGTTCCGATATTCACTGGACGAAAGTGATGGTGATAAATTGAGAACTCTATTCATACGACTGACTACGAACATTGAGGCTCTCGAAATGTTCAAGAATATAGTACTAGACAACCTTTGGCTTCGACAAGCTCAGCCGCCGGTTAGCCCGTTGAGCCATCACACCGAGTCTCTCGACTTCGCTCAGCAAGACACAATGCCACATACGAAAAAGATGTTTGTCTCCCTGAGCTTGTCGAAGGGTCTAATCCTTTCGTTAATGGTGCTATTCGCGTTTCAAGCCACCTTTGCCTCAGGGCTGGGTGGTTTTACAGGTACCTCAAACCGATTTACGTCTGATCCCCTTTCAGCCGGGACAGGCGGAATTACACTCTTTCACCAAACCAGCACCAACAGCTATTCACAGAATCCAGCTTCACAGGCATTTTTTGGACAACGTAGTTTTGATGCAGGTCTGGTGCAACTGTCGCTGGATCGATTTATTTATACGGTAAATGCTGGAGTACCCCTTCCCCCAACTGCCAGCTTATCCATCGGGATGATAGCCGCTGGCACGCGAAATATTGAAGCGCGTGATTCCAGGGGGTATGCATCAGGTGATTTAAGCGATACAGAAATAACTTATCTCGTCTCATTCTCAAACCGTTTTTCAGAAAAGCTCGCATTCGGTTTGTCCCTGAAAGTTTTAACCAAACAATTTAGTTCTGATGATGATTGGCTGGATCTCAAAGGTAGTGGTTTTGGTGCCGGCGTGGGATTTGTATTCAAACCCATGACCGGGAGTTCACTGGCTCTCTCCCTCAAGGACTGGAATAGTAGTTACAAATGGAAGACTCAGGATATTTTTGAGCGAGGCAGCAGCTATAAAGATGAGTTCCCCATGAGCTTAGCCTGGGGCTACTTACAGGAGATAGGCACCTTTACGCTTGGGTTAGAGCACGACTATTATTTTATAGACGAAAATATATTTCGCGCAACTGTCATGTGGCATGGAATTCAGGCACTTCAATTGAATGCTGGCGTGAGTTTCGAAGATGATATTGTTTATCCCGGTGTCAGTGCCAGATATGAATTATCATGGAAAGAGGGTCCGCCTATGCACATTGATCTGGGTATCAAAACGGGTACCGAGGGAGAAGGACTCAGAAATTATCTTGGATGGGGAGTAAACTTCTAATGATTAAAAGGTTTTTCCTGGTATTGACAATGATGGGTTTGGCCTGGAGCCAGACCGGTTTTGATATTCTTTCAACACCCACAGATGCCCGTGATGCATCACTTGGCTTGACGCTTAATCCTACCGTTAAACCAACTCGCATTCTGACCCATCCCGAAGCTGCCGTCACCTTGAGTGTCTGGAATTGGGTTGCAGATATCCAGGGAGCCTATATGGGGATTGCGCTCAACAATGCTCACCTGAGTTTCCAGGCGATGAACAGTGGTGAACTGGAGTATCGCAATGAGGTTCCCACAGAGGAACCCTTAAGTACATTTCAGTATAACCTGTTTAATACCGGGGGGGCTTATGCCAGAGAATTTGGATCTGTTATCCTGGGATTGGGTGGCGAATTGGTCTATGAACGTACATTGAATGCCAGTTCCACCAGCCTCGCTCTCAATCTGGCTGCGGCATATCCACTGAATGATCGCTTCATCGTGAGTGGTGGTTTGAGACACTTTGGTCTAAGTGGAGAACTGGATGAAGAGACGACCAAACTTCCCTCTGAAATGTGGGTGGAAGTTGATGCTCAGTTTAATCAATTGTCAGTTCTGGCTGAGATCAACTCTGGATCATTCCCAAACGCTGTGGGCCTCTCTTATTCACTCCTTGATAAATTCGAAATCATGGGCGGGTTTCAGGTTGAAGCTGCTGATCCTGATGTACGCATTCATCCCTCAGCTGGCTTTACTACAGATTGGTCAAATTTCACCCTGGGTTATTCTATTTATCAACTGAATCATACTCTGGGTGCACGTCACTTTATCTCACTCTTCTGGAATTATTAAAGTGTCTTAACAACTGATATGAAGAAAAAGGCTAAAGCGTGCATGCATACCATGAGAGACCCTTCGAGGGTTTCCAGCCTACTTCATCGTCTTTCGATCGGCCAACGCTTCACAGCTTCGGCCTGGTAGTATCAAATGCCAGGAGAAAGTAATCGTTATGTGTGATACTTTTGTAGCCCTCCCCTCCGTTACCAGAGATGGTAGCATGATCTTCGGAAAAAACAGTGATCGTGAAGCTGCCGAGGTTCAACTCCTGGAGTATCATCCAGAATGTCGCCATGATCCCAGTGATGTGGTTGCCTGTACTCATATGAGTATTCCCCAGGTAGAAGAAACCCATGCTGTACTCATCAGTCGTCCCTTCTGGATGTGGGGTGCTGAGATTGGTTCCAATGATCGAGGTGTGGTCATCGGGAATGAACCGGTATTCACTAAAATGCCTATCCAGAAAGAAAGTGGTCTTACAGGGATGGATCTTTTGCGTCTGGCATTGGAGCGACGCAGCTCAGCCCGAGGTGCTTTGGAAACCATTACAGAATTACTTGAGAAGCATGGTCAAGGTGGCAATTGTGGCTATAACAATAAGTCGTTCTACTATCACAATAGCTTTCTCATTGCCGATCCCAATGAAGCCTGGGTCTTGGAGACCGCAGGACATCTGTGGGCAGCCAAAAAGGTAGAAGACTACTATGCTATCAGTAATGGTCTCACCATCGGGAAAGATTTTGATCTTATGCATGAAGACTTGATCTACACAGCCCTGGAAAAGGGTTGGATCAAGAAAAAGGCGGATTTTCATTTTGCCAACTGTTACTCTGATACCTTCTACACCAAATTTTCTGCCTGTGCTACACGACAGTCCCGCTCTCATGAAATGTTAAGAACCAAGAATTATACCCTGACGGATGCATTTGCTCATCTGCGGGATCATGGAGAGGGATCCTATCGACCTGACAACCATTTCCTCATGAATCATATCTGTGCCCATGCCGGAGCCAGTCCAGCCAGACAGGCATCCCAAACTACTGCTTCTTTTGTAGCCCATCTGACTCAGGACAAAGAGACCTATTGGGCAACAGCTACCTCCAGCCCATGTACATCCATATTTAAACCAATCTGGTTTGGTGACTATCCACTCCCCACATCTTTCGCAGGGGAAAATCTAGAAGAATTTGATGATGATATTTTCTGGTGGCATCATGAGGAGCTCCATCGTCAAATCTTACTCGACTTCGAGCATCGCAATACTCTGGTGAGGCAGGAATTTGAAGTGTTGGAAAGCCGCTGGTTGAAAGAGGCTGAGGGTCTGGATTCAGATAAGCAGGCTGCACTCACAGCGGAGGCTTTTAGCCTGGAACGAGATACCGCTGATGCCCTCATCGCCATGCTTGAAACTGAAAGCATCGAGCAAAAACCTCACTTCCCATATCGGCGCTTCTGGAAAAAACAAAATAAAATGGTTAACCTGCCCCTCAAGTAGTTGGCTTCAACCTCCGCCTGCCCCTCATTTCAGACATTTTTCCGCCTGTCCATCAAGACATGGTTTTGTACTTAATTATGCCCTGATTTAGCTGAATTTTTCTTCCACAAGCCTGACAGATAATTATCTTGGTCAAATGCGTCTCTACGTATTTTTAGCCCTTTTAATCATCCTTTCTGGACTTCTAAATCCAGCAGCGGCTCAGTTGAATAAACCTGCCATAGATGACTACGACAATACAACCATTGTGGGTGAAATGGGTCTCACTATAACCAATTTTGGGATTATTGGTGAAGGCTGGAACAATCCGGGACAAGCCTCGTGTAGATATAAGCAATATGGTACTGAACGTGAGATGGTTGAACTCATGAGTTATGGTGGTCTATGGATTGGGGGCATACCCATCATTAATGGTGAGCCAGCTCTCGCCCGCGTCTCAACTGCTATTATTGATGGTGCCTTCGATTATGGCGAAGAGGGTTTTGAATTTATCACTTCAACTGCTGCTGGTGATACCATTAAGACTCGTTCCAGTATCTCATCTGCAAGCACCTCTCCCCTGGCCTCCTATTTTTCCCTTGAGGCTGTGAGTCACCAGGATTTGATCGCAGATTTTAAAGACTCCGACTCTGATATCATCAACCATGTCCCGCTGGGTATTGAAGTTCATCTAGAGACTTACGCCTGGAGTCATTCATTTATGGAATCCTTTGTCATTCTGGACTATACCATTACCAATCGAAGTGACTTGAGCAATTCCACCGGCACAGGTTGGGATATTAAGAATGTCTATGCCGGTATCTGGGCTGATGGCTCTGTAAATAATATGAATTACAAAAGCCGTTGGGAACCTGGTAGCGGCTTTAGCTGGTATGATAATATCAACAGTTATGAACGGTCTTACAATGCCAATGGCTATCCACGCAATATTGGCTATCAATATGATTATGATGGTGATGATGGTTGGTCCCGTGTGTATTTCGGTATCATGGCCCTGCATGGACCAAATAAAAGGTCAACCTCCCATACAGATAGCCAGGGTGACTGGTACACCTATTATAATCCCTGGCGCTGGAACAGTCCTGAGAACCAGGATATACCAGAATTTAACATGCCCATCTCAGATGAAGAGCGTTACACCAAGCTTTCCAGCTCTCCTTTTTATGATCAGGACTTTATCCAGAATAATGATAGTCAGCCCTGGCTGGAGCTTCCCAATTCATGGATGATGCTGGTTTCTGCCGGACCCTTTGGCACCCTCCCGGAAGATGATGGATTTGTTCTTCCTGTAGGCGAATCAATCAATGTGGTCTTTGCCATCCTTGGTGCACCCTGGTCCCATCAGGGCTCCAGTAATAATTTTCTCTGTCGTCAGGACCTGATTAAAAATGCTGATTGGGCTCAAAAGGCTTTCAACGGTGAAGTTGTCAATGGCAACTCTGTCCTTGATGAAGGTGAAGATCTGAATGAAAATGGTGTGCTTGACCATTACATCGTACCAGAACCGCCCCCATCACCCGCCCTGGCTGTGATTGCTGAAGATCAGCAAGTCACCCTGTACTGGAATAATGTTCCTGAATCAGCTCTTGACCCAGTTTCCCAGAAGCATGATTTTGCAGGGTACCGAATCTATGGCAGCACCAAGACCAGTGGGAATGCTGCCCAGTATTCACTTCTGGCAGAATTTGATCTCATTGGAGATGAGTTCGGATACGATTCTGGTTTTGATCTGGTTCAGATTTTTAATGAGATGGGGATGGAAGATTCCATCGAGATCAAGGGTCACTATTATCATTACAAGTGGGTTAATCAAGGGGTGCAGAATGGATGGCCCAATAATACCGTCTATGCCATCACTGCCTTTGATGGTGGAGACAATGATACAGGTCTTGCCAGTCTGGAGAGTTCCAAAAATGATAACCGAGTCAGTGTTATACCAGGAACCTTGCCGACTTCAGATGCTGAAAATCATCCAGTTTCCGTATATCCAAATCCTTATCGGGTGCAAGCCAGTTGGGACGGCGGAGGTCAGAGGGAGCGTCTGGTCTGGTTTAGAAATCTTCCCGCAAAATCAATCATCCGTATTTACACACTGAGTGGAGATCTTGTAGAAGAGATTGATCATGAGAGCGATGCGTACAATGGCGGTGATATTAGAAGAGTCCCCGCAGGGAATACCATTTTATCTGGCGGGAAACACCCCTGGGATCTGATCACAAAATTTGATGAACCCATCTCAACTGGAATTCTGGATGGACCACGCTCTGTGGCAGTGGATGCGACGGGTGTGGTGTTATATAGCTGATACAAATCATCAGCGCGTGATGCGCTATCGACTTTCCACTGAGTTGGATTACACTACTGAGGATTAGAACCATCAAATGATTAGTTTTACCGGGGGTAAATCGTGAAAACATTCAAACCAATTCTCATTATTCTCATTCTTATTGGCATCATCATTGGCATCTTCTCGCTCATGGGGAAATCCCAACAAATGATAGTGGTCTACGAGGGAAATGATAGTAAACAACCCTTAGAAATGACCGTGGGTAGGTTTCAGGACGGTGAGTGTGGTATGCTCATCAATGATCTGAATTTCGCCTCTCAAGTTGTGGCCCCAGATGGGAAGACCTGGTTTTTTGATGACCATGGCTGTATGGCGGCCTGGTTAAGTGCCAGACCCTTTAAAGATGAGGCCATCATCTGGGTAAAGGATTTGCCCTCGGGTGAGTGGATAGATGGAAGTCATGCATGGTATAGTCGCACGGATCAAACGCCCATGTCATACGGATTTGGAGCATATAAGACCTATCAGGAGGGTCTCATTGATTTTGCCACCATGCAGCAGGCCATGTTGAAGGGTGAAACCATGGCAAATTTGAGTTATCGTAAGCAGCTTATGGAGAAATAGTGGAAACTGTCAATATTATATCTATCATCACCATCGCCTTTATGGGATCATTTGGTCATTGTATTGGGATGTGTGGCGGCATTGTCATCGCCTATTCAACGGCAGGTCTGGAGAAGGATCGCAGCAGAACAGCTCAGGCAATCTCTCATTTGCTTTATTCCCTGGGAAGGGTCACGACTTACACAGTACTAGGGGCTGTATTTGGAATCCTGGGTGGCGTGGTTGTTTTCAATAACACCACCAATGGCATCCTGTGGATTGTGGCTGGTGTGGCTATGGTGATCGCAGGTCTGTCCCTGTTGGGGAAACTGCACGTGTTAAAACTTTTTGAAACCTCTTTTGCCAACTCGAAGTGGTATCAAACCACATTTAAGAATCTCTTGAAAAGTGAATCCCTCCTGGGATTTTATCTCCTGGGAATGCTCAACGGATTATTGCCCTGTGGGTTTGTGTATTTCTTTGCCATCACTGCAGCCAGTACAGCCAGTCCGGTTTATGGTGCTCTAGTAATGTTTATCTTTGGTTTGAGCACAATTCCAGCTCTGTTCAGTCTGGGCTTTTTTGTCGGTCTTTTTAAGAAGCTTAAGTTCCGTCATATCATGACTCAACTGGCAGCCCTATCTGTGATTATTTATGGGTTCTATACTCTGTACAATGGCTATCGCTATCTTGTAGAGCCTGCCCGTACTATCCTGGAGTGTTACTAAAACAACCTTCTCCTGAAGTCAGCCAACCCCTAAGCTTGTGTCATCCTGGATCGTCACACTGAGCCTGTCCGCCGTAGCTAAGCTACTTGCCGAAGGCGGGCGGAGTCGAAGTGTATTAAGTCCATTTTCCGTCTACAACTTCGACAAGCTCAGTCTCCGGCAGTTGAGTTCATCGGACCATAAAAGATTCTTTACTTTTTTAACAACGAAGCCAACGAAAATGACGAATCATACAATTGAGATTTTTCGTTCCGTTCGTAAGTTCGTTGTAAAAATATTAACCGCCCAATCTTTTGATCGATCTACTCTCAACTGAGATTGCCACCTACAATTTCGACAAGCTCAATCTCCGGTGGCTGAGTTTCTCGAAGCCACATACACCTCCATAAAACAAAAAATCCGCCTCAGCGGATATTCATCATTCCAATTGTCAGCAAATTTTATTTAAATAGTGCTTTTAAAGATCCCCAGGTACGTGGTACCACATCCAGGGTGGATTGGATGGTAATCACATCACTCAATTGAGAATTGCCGTCCATATCTTTAATTTTCAGGCGATAGAAATAGTTCCGGCCTGAAACCTTGGCAATGATAGAATCATCAATAAAGGTATAACCACTTCCCTGTCCCTGGGCATGTAGAAAACCGATTTCAAAAAAGGTATGTCCATCAGTACTGCGTTGGACTTCGAAACCCACCAGCGCATTTTCAGTAGAAGTGTTCCACTGGATAATGATGCGGGATGCATCTGAGTAACCGCTAAAGCCATTCAGGGTAGCATTACCAAAACTGCTGGTAACCAGGACCATCATCACGAGTATGGTGTTGAAATATTTCACGGAGCGAAAGTAGTTAACAGGCCAGAACAAACCAATCTCTTTTTGCTAATTGTCTATGACTATTTGATTTGCATCATAACGACTACTCGGTGAGATCGACTATAGATATTCTGTCTCTGCACCTCGAATACGAAATCCATCTTATCAAGTGTTTTCACTTTCTTTCATCTTGTAGCGTCAGCAATTATCTATAAATAAAAGAGGCTTGGTCTTACAAGCACTAAAAACGTCACAAATATAACGTTTTGCTTTGTTTTGATCTCTCTCACTAGCTTAAAATATTTTTCAAGGTCAATAATATTTTAACTACATTCAAACATTCCAATAACAACTTGATGGCTTCATGTATGATGGCCATATATTTTGAAGTTTCCCATAAATTTTTATATTCTCATAGCACAAATAGCATCGCCATGCGTAATAATTATATTGAGTCATGTATATAAGTAAACGATTAGGACCTATATTATCATTTGAAACGATGACAATGATCGCCCGCCCACCTTTTCAAACTTCTAGACATCACTCTTTATTTTCCAATAATCTCAATCAGGAATTATCCTGATAAACAGACATAAGTCCCAATGATAACGACACTTATATCAACCAGGAATATTCATAAATCCTACAGCAATACCCTGCTATTTAAAGACCTGTCCGTTAATATTCATGGAGGTGAGCGCATTGGTCTCATCGGTCCCAATGGTGCCGGAAAGTCAACCCTCTTGAAGATTTTGGCCAGTCAGGAAAAAGTGGATAGTGGAGAGCTATCCTTCAGCTCCGGGATACGTGTATCCTACCTGCCCCAGGTTGACATTTTTGATGACCAGTTATCAATCAAGGAGATCATTCTTCCGCACTTTCCCGAGCATCTCGAAGCGTGGGAAATACAGAAACAGCTCAATGATATCCAAGATCAGATCCAGTTCTCGAGTATGGATATACTTGCAGGGACATTATCTGGAGGATGGAAAAAACGCCTCTCCATCGCCTGTATACTAGCACAGGAAAATGATCTGGTTCTCCTGGATGAACCTACCAACCATCTTGATCTCCAGGGAATTCTGTGGTTGGAATCATTTCTTCAAAATGCAAAGTTTGCTTTCATCCTCATTAGCCATGATCGTTTTATACTGGAAAACACCTGCAACCGTATCATGGATCTGGATCGTCGCTATAAACAGGGCTATCTCAAAGTCCGGGGCAACTACTCCCAATTCCTTCAGGATCAGGAGAAATACCTGAACGATCAGCGTATTGAAGAACTGGCCCTTTCAAATAAAGTCAGACGTGAAGTCGACTGGTTGCGTCATGGACCCAAAGCCCGCACCACCAAAGCCCAGTTTCGTGTGGATAAGGCTTATGAGATGATCGATGATCTCTCAGAATTAAAACAACGCAATAATATGCAGACGGAGGCTGGACTTAAATTTGAAGCCGGTGATCGTCGCTCAAAAAAACTTCTCCATGCCAGGGGAATCAGCAAAACGAGAGGGGGACAAGCCCTCTTCAAGGATTTCGAGCTATTTCTCTCTCCAAAAATGAAAATCGGCATTATGGGTGTCAATGGCAGTGGCAAAAGTAGCCTCATAGATGTCCTGCGGGGAGAGCTTGATGCTGACTCAGGGGAGGTTGAAATCACCCAGGGCGTGAATCTGGTAACACTTGATCAAAACAGACTTCTCCCAGAAGGGAAGTTGTCCCTCAAACGTGCTCTGGCTCCTGATGGGGATACCGTCATTTTCCATGGAAATCCCCTCCATGTCAGCGCCTGGGCTCAGAAATTTTTATTTCAAAAGGAACAGCTGGAACTTCCTATCTCACAATTGTCAGGTGGAGAAAAAGCACGCGTATTACTGGCGAAGATTATGCTGGAGACAGCAGAAATACTCATCCTGGATGAGCCCACCAATGATCTGGATATTCCCACGCTGGAGATCCTTGAGGAGAGTCTTCTGGAGTTCAGCGGTGCCTTGCTCCTGATTACTCATGATCGATACTTGATGG
>Ga0307991_1000274_pt1 | contig 38561 bp, 5 predicted proteins | sample EllFjometagen131_FD_203146 | JGI IMG/M metagenome (GOLD analysis project Ga0307991, IMG submission 203146) | Marine microbial communities from Ellis Fjord, Antarctic Ocean - #131 | ecosystem: Environmental > Aquatic > Marine > Unclassified | place: Southern Ocean | collected 2014-10-08 | reverse complement strand
CAAATTGAGATTAATTGGTTAATTTTTTTATTGTTTTCCCGTGACTTTTGACACAGTCTGGAAAGCAGGAATCTATTAACTTATCCAGCGACTAGGCTCTTCACAATCTCCGGTACTATCACTTTTCTCATTTCTACTATTTCTTCCGCTCTTTCAAGCATATCACTGGTTGCGTAATTTCTGAATTCGGGAGCATTGCCCGAAGGCCTTAAATGAGAAACATCGCCGTTTCCGAAAACAATACGTATTCCATCAAGAAAGTTTATCGATACTATTTTATCAAAACCTTTTTCTTTATTAAAAAAATTTTCTATATTTCCTTTTATATTTATCAATTCACCTAATAGCTCTTCACCCGCTTCTTTAATTTCATCATTTTCATAATAAACTTTTATTTTCCCATCTTCATAATCAACCTGTGATATCTCTTTGTTTTCCGGAGAGAAATTTTTAACAATGGTCTTTCCCATTTCAGCAGTATAGTTTTCGCAACCAAGCGTATGATTATCCACAACATCCGCATGTGTATATCTTAATGGAAGTTTTTGTTTAACCATATCGGAAATGGTTAAATTTTCATTCGATGCCAATAAAAGCGCTGAAAGAATAGGTGTAACAGCATCCCTTGTCGGCAACGCCTTCATCTCTTTACCATTAACAGTCCAATTGCTCCCTAAAAGAAACCCGCCGTTTGATTCCCAGCTTACGACTTTCGCATTAGGATTTTCTTTTAACTTTGCATTCATAGCAGCAATGACATAAGGCGAACCTATCCTTGTCTGTTTTACTTCTATATTAGATTCTTTTAAAGCTTTAACAACAGCATCATTGGCGCTAATAGGGATCGCAATAAAGTCCGGTTTCAAGAAGAATGCAACAAGTGCTCCTAATTTATCACCGGGAATAAATTCTCCTTTTTCATCCGCCACCAAAGGTCTATCAGAATCTCCATCTGTAGATATAATTGCAAATGGTTTATACTCTTCGGATAATTTTTTCAAAAGTTCCCGAGTCTTTTCTGAAACCTTTTCCGTATCCACAGGAACAAACTCTTCGCTTCTCCCATAAACTATTACCTCAGCACCTAATCCCTCAAATATATCCTTAATAATATCCCGTCCGACAGCCGAATGCTGATAAAGAACTATTTTTTTGTCTTTTAATGCTTCGCCGCCAAAAACATCCAAATATCTCTTTATATAATCTTCAACGGGTTCAGTCTCTACTTTCATATCCTGAAAAATATCACTGTTTTTAAACATACCTTTATCATCGAACAAAGATTCATTATTGGTTTTCACATATTCTTCATCCCGTGCTTTTTTAACATTCGAAAGTATCTTTGCTTCATCCGTTTTTAATACTTCACCAGATGTTTTAGTAAATTTTATCCCATTTCTATCATCAGGGATATGACTGCCCGTAACCATAATGCTAGGCACTCCTTTATTTATTCCATAAAGTGCAAGAACCGGACTGGGCACAAAACCGGAAAACTCAGGAGTTAAGCCTTCATCTTCAATGGCTTTTAGAACCGCCTTTATTATTCTAGGCGTACTTTTTCTCAAATCACCGCCGACTGCGATCTCACCGGATGAATCAATTTCTTTCACTTCCGGGTCCTTCAAAAATTTAACAAACCCTCTGGCATTAATATAACACTCCATATCCGTCATATTTTCTACTCTATCTCTCAATCCGCTGGTTCCAAACTTCAGTACAATAAACTTTCTCTCTTTTTCTTTAATTTTCTCAAGCTGGTTCGTCACTTTTTTTCTCCTTTTTTCTATTTCATCAGACGAAACCCCAAACATTTCTTCATACACTTCCTTGAAAGAAATACTATTACCGTATATCGGAACATTATATGTATTTTCAGTATCCCTTAAATTTGTTGTTTCTGAAACCTTAAGATCGATCTTTCCTTCCGCTGAAAAAATGCTGACATGTCTCATACCTTCTTCAAGAAAAAGATCCTCAGATCCAAAAGATTCAAAAAGACCGCTATGTTTATCTAATACAGTTTTACCTGTTCTACAACTCTTTACGACAAAAGATCTTACAACTTCACATGGTCCCATTGTAGAATCAGTTACCACACTTTCATTTATGTTTCCTGTACCATAAATTTCGCTATTAATGATAATAGAATTCTTTATCTCTACAGAAGATGCTACTTTTGAATTTACTATAATGTTTCCGTTTTTATCCTTACCTTCTGTAATGCCCGCTATCTTTCGGCCCACTCTTCCATCCGGTTTCTCACTCAAAAGCGAAAGATACTTCCTTCGCATAGAAACATGAGTACCGATATCGGCCCAATAAGAATCCTCTCCCAGATCAAACGCTTTGATCTTAAGATCTCTTTTAAAACGTTCTTTAAAGATATCTTTTATCGATTGTACTTTTTCAAAAAAGTCCGGCACCATATTCAGCAAGCTTTTGAGATCTTTATGTTTTTTTATCGTTTCTTCCCAGAAAGAATAATCCGTTTTGTCCATAGCAAGCGCCATAATAATATACGGATCAAAATCTATGAACACACCTTCTTTTCCAATTTCTTCCGCAAAAACTTTATTAGCAATTTCAAGAAAGTCATAAGAAACCGCTACGGGACCCATACTTACGCCCGCAAAATACTTATCATCGTCATCAGGTTTTACCCCAAATTCTTTAAGTTTTTTTATTATATTTTTTTTATTATCCCGAGGCAATTCAACTAGTAAATTGCCTATCTCGCTGTATGCGATCCACTCTTTGTGACGGGCATTCTCTTCTGTTACTTTCAGGACCGAGTACATCTTTATAACATCAACTCCTTCATACTCATTCCCTAATTGAGACTGTTTTGTTAAATCCACAGATGGTATTTGGGTTTCATCTCCCCATTTGTTCAAAACTCCTTTAAATCCTCTTTTTTCCAGATATTTTGCTACCGGTACAAAATAAAATAATGCTTGTTCTAAAGCCGTAAACGCACTTGCGCATTTACATATTTCAAAATGAGACGGCGTTACTTCCACAGCAGGCTTACGGCATCCTTTTGACTGTGTTATAGGAGAAAGCCTGGCTCCTTTACCGAAAATCATCCCCATTAAAGTAACCGCATCTGCATATTTTACATTTTTTTCTTTTGAAAGTTCTTTAATTCGCTTATAAGCAAGTAAAGTGCCCAGAAAATTACCCTCTTTGGTCTTTTTGCCTGTTTTTTCCTGCAAAGATAATATAAGCGAACTATTATCCGCATTAAATATACACGGACTTACTTCCTCTAGCCTTTTCTGCCAGGTTACCTGACCACTTTCACTGCCGGAAACAACCGCAACAATGCGCATACTGTCATTGTTATTTTTATAGTTCCGAGCGGCTTCGATATTGGCCAACACATTATTTAAACTATTGGATTGTTTTTTCATAATAATTTTGTTCCGTAGGGGACGTGGGATCTCGCGTCTCCTACAATTTTTGTTTTTACATATACATTTCGAAGAGCTTATATCATATGACAAAACAAGCGTTTTGCCAAGCTTCTTTCGTGCTATGTGCAGACCAGTATGTCGTATGTAGTATATTGTATGTCGTGTCGGGCTATGTGTGAGCAGTCGCTGGTCGCTAGTAGCCGGCAGCTAGTGTCAGGCTATGTGCATGCCTGTGGCACGTTACACGTAGCAAGTGGCATGTTCGTGCTATGTGTAACTTGAATATCAGGCCACGAGGCTCGGGACCCGGGTTCCGTCGCGTCATTTCTGCATGTTCTAAGCGGAAAACAAGTAAAAGTTTAGGGGCCGACCCCTGTGTCGGCCCAACCATGGGTTCCCCCCATAAAAATCGTAGGGGACGCAGATCTGCGTCCCCTACCCAATAAAAAAAGCGGGCCAGTGGACCCGCTTTTTTCCGTTCTTCCCGACGGCCGGCAACTGCCGGCCGACACCCAATAAAACAAGTATTTCGCACGACACTGGCAACCAGCTGCCAGCGACCAGCGACTAATTACAGTGAGTACATAACTTTAAGTCTAGACTGTAATTCCGCTCTAGGATCATATGGTTCAATTGGTCTCAAACTTAGCTTTTCAGCCAAAGTCAAAATAAAGTTCCGAAAATCAATATCTACCAGTTCCCCGGTTGCTTCATCTTCGATTTTTATCTTTCCATCTACCTCGTAAAAAGGAAGCATATAATACAAATCATCAATAGTTACTGTCTTATCTGTCATCATAGACATTAAGTCAGCCATATCAGACGCATACTCATCCTTCTTTGTAATATCGTCTACATTAAGAATTGCCTGCATTACAGCTGTTCCTTCAACAGCAAGTGCTATACTATTTAAGTTCTTAAGTTTGTCAATTTCAGGAAGACTCAACAAACCCACTTGAGTTAAAAATTCTTCTGTTCTTTCGTTCATCGATACGCCCTTCTGCAATAAATCATTAGGTGCACCAAGAATAAATATTTCCTCATCTTTCTTTGGAAATCTCGCAGCAGCACCATCAAGTCCGATAGAACTCTGATAAGTTTTTATACTAATCTTTCCTGAACCTAATCTATCAAGAATAGACTTATGCCAATTTAAAGACCCAACCTCATCTTTAGATTCATTTTCAGAACCTATAAACATTTCCTGAGGAAGTATAAGAACTATTTCTTTCTGCTCCAAGAAATCAGTAACTGCACCTATATGTTTCTTCATAGTCTCAAAAACCGCATATTCCGCTTCTTCCGTATCGGTTTTTTCATAATCCACCTTAAATACTACCGGCTCAGCATCTGAAGGATTAATAAATTCATATCTTAATTTAACAGCTGTGAGAATCTGAAGTTCATCACTGGAAACAGTTAACTTTTCTCCTCTTTCAAGAACAACTGTTTCTCTGTTCATTGCGACTTCAAGTGTTCCCTGTGTAACCATAACCGTGTGTTCTCTTCCATCAATAAGAGGCATTACATCCAGAGCATCTACTTTTTCCGTTGTTCCTAATTCTACCCTGTCAATAACATTAGATAATTTTCCATCTCCCGGATTCTGCAATTCAACAGTTACTTGCTCACGTCTTGCATCCCCCTCTTCAAAAACCAGTGTCCGGTCAATAGATTCCGGCATATTAACTACTTTAGCTGAGATAAGAACCGGACCTTCTTTAGCTATTATTTTATATTCGCCCATATTCGCAGGCATTATAACATCTCTTCCTTTTTCAACAACAAAACTACCCGTATCAGTTTCTATTGTCATTTTCCCGTCAAAAACAATAAGCGTATGAAGTTTATTTTTAAAAGCGTCATCTACCACTATACTTCCATCCTTATCAAGTTTATAATTACCCGATATCAAACTTCCTGCAACTTTAGCTGTAGGCACAAAACGATTTCCGGTTTCAGGTGCGCCATAATCAGGTGCTTTCAACGACTCTCTTATCTCGTCAGGTGTATACCCTTTATATCCATCCAAAGCACCTTTTGTCTTTGCCCTTGCTAGCCATTCCATTGTTTCAGCTACTTTTTCAGGGTTCATAGTCCTGAAATCTTTATTCTCCCTTAAGAGCCCTGCTTTAACAATCTCTTCAATCCCAATTTCAGGAGAATCTTTATACTTTTCAATAAGTCTATCTATTTCTTTCAGTTGTTCTGCCGTTCTTGCAAGATCATCCCCAAAAGATATCGTTCCTATAGCATCTTTTGCCGCACTTACAGCTTTTGTTTCGTCAACAACAACATCTGCTCCATAAGCGTGAATCGTATAGGCTTTTACTATATATGTTTCACCTTTTTTCAATTCTACTCTATTCAAAATATCTTTCATGTTTCCTTTTCTAGCTGCTATTCGAATCGCTGTAGGAGGCATACTTTCTTTTAATCCAAAATATGCATATCCATCTTCAGATGCGGTAATTACTTCATCAAACATATGCATCTGAACTGAAAGTTCGTTATCCGAGGCAAGATGTTTTGACGTAATAAAATTCTCAGCACCATGAATGTTAACTATCTCGTCACCAAAAACTTCTCCAGGCCAAAGTTTTAAAATGCTTACCGGAAGTCTATAATTCCCTACAACAATATCACCTGCAGTAAACCATCTTTCTGAAACTTTTTCTGTTGATAAAAAGTTTTTAGCCCAATCTTCAAAAGCCTTAGCATTAGTTTGTACGGAAAGCTTTACATTTGCTATATCAACCTTATGCAAATTTTCTACTTTTTCTCCACGCAGTTTCATGTCATATCCTGCTTTTAATTTTACAAGCTGCCCATGAGTAAGGTTATTATATAAGTAATCTACTTTTTCCTGCATAGTCTTATATCCCATTGCATTTAAAATAGCGGAATCTTTAATATTCTGACCCCACTTATAATTATTCAAATTTCCAAGCCTGAAAAACGTCTTCTGCTGAATCGGTTTCTTGGCCCTAATCTGCCCATCCAGAACAATAATAGCTCGTTGAAATCCTGATTTATCTATCTCCTGTTCGAATTCTTTAGTCTTCAGCATCTTTTCAAGAACTCTTTCCAGATCAGTCTGGCTATCATAACCACCAGATTTAATCGCCTGTGCTCCCGCTGAACGTGGCATAAAATTCTCCGCAAGTTCAGGTATAGTCTGTTCTCCCATGTTGATGATTTGGTCAACTTCTTCAATAGTATTAGCAGTTGCATAAATTCTAAATTCTGTTGCATTGCCTGAAGGTCTTAAATGCATTACACGCCCATCATCAAATGTTATTTTTGTTCCAGCTAAATATTTAAAAATAATATTCCCCTTGGCATCTTTTTCCCTTCTCGACAAAGCTTCTATAGCATCAATTTCTCCAAATCCTTTAGGTGTTAATATCTCTTGCAATCTTGTTCGTAAATCTGTCCAAGCTTCTGCGTCTTCTATTTCTATATCTTTGATAGTTGTTTCTTCAAGATTGTATGTAACACCTTTACTTCTCTCGACAATATGTGTTTTAAAATTAATTGAAGCAAGATATTTATCCTTTTTAAGAGCTGGAACTATTGAGTCTTTTGTAAGCCCCATAAGTTCCCATGCTTTTTCATCGTTAAGATTAAATTCTTTCTCAAACTTACCATAAACTCCTGCACCATTATGTCTATGTTCCCCTGTTTCAGGATGCCTGAGTTTTTCATCAAAAAATTCATCTAAGGTTTGATTTTCCTGTTTAGCATATGCTAATATTACAAGCATAGGCAATATTGCATCACGTGTTGCAAGTCTAGTAAGTGATTTTTGAGCACCTTCCAATTGAATCTCACTACCAAGCATATATCCGCCATTAACTTCCCACCCAGCAATTAAAGCACTGGCATCTTTTAGCGCTTGATAATTCATATCTTCAATAACAAATGGCGAACCTATATCTGTCTTATTGGCTGCAATACCCTTAGCTTTCATTAATGCCGGGACAACATCTACCGCACTAGTCGGGAACGAAACTCTATTAACCCCTAAAAATATCGAAACAAGTGCGCCTATTTTATCTCCCGGAACAAACTCACCTGTGTTACTCGCTACTAAAGGTCTGTCCGCATCCCCGTCCTGCGATAATACTGCATCTGGCAGGTTACCTTTGTCATCTACCGGTTCCTTGGCTAATTGGGCAAGATATTTTTTCATATCCGGAGAAACTTTTTCTGTATCTATTGGAATAAAATATTCAGTTCTTCCAACTACTCTTACAGTTGCTCCCAATCTTTCTAATATTTCTACATTAATATCTCTTCCAACGGATGAATGCTGAAAAAATGTAATATATTTTCCTTTAAGCAAATCTTTTGGCATACCTTCAACGTACCTATTTATATATGCTTCTCTAGTTTCCTCATAATTTTCATCCTCTACTATATGACTAGTAACAGCCGGATTCTTATAAAACCCTCTCATATCAAATTCTGTTGCATCCCAAGTCTTGGCATATTCTCTCTTTCTAGCTTCACTTACATTCTCTAGAATACCAGCTTCGTCAGCTTTTAAAACTTCTTCGCCTTTTGCTCTATTAAATTTTATACCTGTACGATCAAATGGTATATGACTTCCAGTAACTACTATACTTGCGTTACCGGTTAAAACACCTCTATACGAAATTGCAGGAGAAGGCAGCTGTCCAACCATATCAATTTCATACCCTGCATCTTCAACCACCTTAGCAACAGCTCTCATTATTCTTGGCGTACTAGGCCTTAAATCTCCACCAATGGTAATTGTATTTTTTTCTGGATTATCTTTATCAATATCTCCTACACCTTCAAGATAAGCAATAAACCCAGCAGTATTGACGCTAACTTCCATATCTGTCATATTCGCGACTAAACTTCTTAGACCACTCGTGCCAAACTTAATAGCTTTAAAGATTTTAATCCATAGTTGACGATTAAAAATTTTATAGAACGCACTAAATCTTATTCCCTTCTCTAACACTTGGGAAGCAGTTTTATTAAATCCAGTTTCTCTTAATTCTTTTAACGTAGCAACACCATCTCTATCTGTAGTATTTCCATCATTCTGCTCTTTACCTTTAGGATCAAAACTTAAAGGAACTCCGGCTCTTACCTGTCCCTTAGGAAAATTTGGACTTTTCTTGGCCCCAACTAACCAATCTCGATACGTATCTGTTAAAATCTTCTTTACAACTCTTTCAGACTGATCTCCTGCGACATTAACAACTATAGCATCAGTTGCTTCAAGACTTTTTAGGACCGTACTCTGAATATATGAATTTTTTGAAACAATTTTTCCTTGAACGTTATCCAAAACACTATTAACAATTTTGGAACCTTTTTTAAGAACAGTAAATCCTTGGATTACAGATCCTTTTATTGTTACACCATACCCACTCCATCCTTTTCTAACCTGATCTAGTGTTAAAGAAATAACCTCATCATGTCCTTCTATCATAAAAGTTGCAACATGATCTTTATTTATTTTTCTCAATCTTCTAGTATCTTCACCTATATTCTCATCATCCATAGTAGCTTTAGCTACTATACTTCCCAGTCCCTTTTGCCCGTCTGGTCGTATTGTATCTCCCAAAAACTGGACTGTACCATTTATATCGTTGAGCATAATAAACTTATCATTAGCCATGTCTAAAAGTCTTTTTCCTGGAAGCCAATGAGCTTCCTCACCCTTATCAATATAGCCAACATTCTCTGCTAAATTATCTAAAAACATATCAATATTAATCAAGAAGAAATCTAACCCATCAATAAAATTATCTCTTTTCTCCGTAAACGTTTTCTCTAGAGCTTTTATGAAAGGCAATCTATCTTTATCTACCGCTTTTTCCCATTCGTTCGTTGTCTGAAAATCTGCATTAACTTCAAATCCAGCGATAGTGCTTATAATTTCATAATATGCTTCTTCAAGTAGATCCTCTTTTTCTTCCGTACCTTCTAAATCTTTGAGAACTTGAGGTGTTGGCAGTTTATCTCTTAATGCGTTTACGTCTCTACCAAGTAAACCATTTGAAATCGGAACTATTACCTGAACAAGTGAAGGATCTATGTCTCGCGCAATTCCAGCTTTATCTTTAGTTTTAGTGCTTTTATCTATTACATCCAAAATCTCTTTAGTTTCCACCCAATACTCCATAAGAGCATTATGTAACTTATAACCTACACTATATGAACCGTAATCAAATACTCCCATTTCATCAGATTTTGGTTGTGTAAGAGTATTAACTACTCCCTGGCTTACTTCATCATCCTTAATCGTAAAAGTTGCACCTTGTCCTTCTGCAAATTGTTTATTAGCAAAAAACTGAACCATACGGCCATCTTTAACCAACCCCATACCATAGTCATGTACATCTTTAGGTTTAGGATTACTCGGTATTCTTACAACAAATTTATCAAAAAGAAAATTTGTTCTTACAACATTCGTAGCATGCTCTGTTCCTATGCCTATTTGATTTGTCCAATAAACATCCAGACGCGATTCATCCGCATCCATAGATGCAGCGTATCTAGCAGTTGAAAGAACAACCGTAGTTAAAAGATCAAGATTTATACTATCCCCCATCTTATTAACCGTTTCGCCTATAACAGGCTGAGCAGCTCTTGAATTGTAAAATCCTTGGGTTCCTGGAGAATATCTGGAACCCTTTCCACCATTTTGATAAATCGCAGCATTAATTAAACCCTCCTTAAATAACTCATCAAGATTATCTGCTTTCACATTGTTCTCTCCAGCCCAAAGACCGAATTCTATCTGTGCATTTCTCCATGCATTCACATGTCCTATAACCTGTCCGCCATCACCATCATCTAAAACTGATAATACTACTACCTTATTATCTAAAATACCGTTTTGAGTTTTTACTCCGTTAAATGCTCGTTCAAAAATTTCTTTTTGATTCTGTCTTTCCTCTTCAAAAGACGATACAATAATTACCACATCATACCCTTCATAAGTATCTGCAGTTAAGACATTATGCATTTTATCTATATTTGAACGCCTGACATATATATTAGCCAAAATTCTACCGATTTCTTTGTTAATCTTAAGCGCTTCGTCCTTTTTCCCTCTAATCCAAGCTTTTCTGGCTTGATTCTGCATACCATTAACTTTATGAAGTATTTCTTCATTTGTATCACCATATTCATTATCTTTAGCAATTTCTTCTTTAAGCATCTCTATATAGTCTAACTGACCCAACTTGGCCATTATAGGTCTTACATCCGTTTTGCTGAAACTGTTTACATAATCTTCTTCTAGCATCCCATCCGGAACTACAAGCCCAGAAACCCTAAGGGCAATATCAATATGCATTTTTTCATGCGCTGCAACTATATCCCGATCTTTCAAGCTTAATTGATCAAATACAGATTTTCTGATATAGAAATTCTTTTTAACATGCGGATATGTTGCCTTATGATTTTTTGGATCATAATACTTGCGCGTACCATCAGTACCGGGATGACATAATAAATCTTTTGGCGCATTATACCTATTTGCAGCTCTATCAAAACGTGCATCATCTAAAACATAAAAAACACCACCAGTTACCGAATTGTAAATGCCCTTTACTTTATCAACAACTATAGTCTCGTTTATTGCTCTATTTAAATTTTCAGCTTCTTCAGCTGTATATTCTGTTTTTCTTTCAGCCATATGCTGTTTTCCTGGTGTCTCTGTTTTTATCTGTTCTAATCTGATTGCTTCGAGTATTTTTTTACTAACATTGCTCTCAACCAGCAATATACCTTGTTTTTCTTTCACCGATACCATATATTTACTTTCTCCGGCAGCCTTTCTTTCTTTATTTATTTCATCTATCCTGGCATTCATCCCATCCTGAAATTCTTTAGCAAATTTCGCCCATTCAGCAGGATGGATAAGACGATCTTTCCATTCTTCTTCATCCATATCCTTTTTTACAACTGCTATCCAACCTCTTAAATATTTACCGTTAGACTCTCTTATTAATTCGATAGATCTTTGTACCCAATCAGCTCCTTCAACTCCTGAAGCTAAATCGGCTTCAAGTTTATTCAAAAACTCACGTCCTTCTGCGGAAAGAAAGTATTGTGCACCTTTCGCCCTAGATAATGCAGCGAGCATCTTGGCCTGTGCTGAAACCATTTGTTTACCTGCTGTCGGCATGGGACCTGAGTCTGTTATTATATCTTCAAGCGTGGTTCTTTGATTAGTTAGCACCTTAATATATGGTGTTTCAACATCTTTCGTGATCTTCGGGGTTATTACTACATAGGAAATACCTTTTTTCTCTAAAAGTTTCTTTATACCTCTTGTATGAAACCCACCGGCAATAAAAATACTTTTATCACGGCCGTCTTCGTCCATTTTCTTAAGTGTATTATCAATAAGAGCTTCATCCCTTACCATCGCGATCTCATAAAAATCTACCATGTTCGGTAGTTTATCGCTTATCTCCGATGAAAGTGGATCGATATTATACCTAAGGTTGTATCTGTTCGATAACATTGATACAAAAGTCACAACACCTTCAAGTGAAAATTCATTTGAATAGACTTTAAACTGATCGTAATCATCGTTAGTAAGCTCAATATTTACAAGATCTATGAACATGTCGATAATTTCAGCGTTTTTATCTAACTGCTCTTCGGTCTCTGATCTAAACAGTTTTATTTTTAACTGTGTTTGTATAGCATTGATCTCTTTAAAAAGACCCTCATTGTCTATTCCATCATAAAGTTTCGTGTAGATATAGTAATAAAAAAGATTAGGAAACTCATTTACCATATCGATCTTTTTCTGTTTCGCGAGCTCTCTTAAAAAGAAATAAAAATCCACTGCTTTAATATGTCCTTTTTTGAACTTAATGCTCTGAGCGACAAGTTCCGTCATCTCTTCTTTTGGAAGTTTCTTACCTAAAAGATCTATATACTGGCTTCTTTCCTGATCGACTATATCAAAATCTATTTTGTCTTCGTATTCAAGCGTCTGTAAGAGCTTCTTAAAGTTAAGGTAGCTTTCAACACCTATCTTTTCTCTCTTACATACTTTCTCTAAATATGCCGCAAAATCACTTAATTCAATATCTTTTTTGTCAAATCCTCTTATTTTGGAATCGAGTTCCTTTAGTTTTGGAGTGTATATGAGCCCTTTCAGCCTCTGAGCGATTACTCTTAGGTCTGAAAAATACTTTTCGATTGATTCTTTGTATGGATAAACGTCTGTAAAAGCTTTAAGGTTTTTAATATAATATTCTCTGGTTTCAGCTCCGTAAATTATCCCCGGATAATCAGAGTTTATTGAAAAGAATTCAGCGCCTGTTATCTCACCTTTTTTCATGAAATATGTCGCTACTTCCTGGCGTATTTCGGCGTCCGGAAAAGCCCTAAACCATGCAGTGTCAACAATACCCTCGGCACCTTCAACAGAGATCATATTTATGCCGCATTCTTTTGTAAGCTGATCCAGGATCTTGTTAATATTAGACTGGGCCTCAAAATTACAATGCGCATCCTGTATGTGTATTATGGTTTTGCCAGTATTACCGGAATATGTTGATTTTATTGTTCCGGTGTCTATCCCAATACCAATATCATCAACAGCCAGGGCTGTTTTTTCAAAAGGGATATTGGGCGGAGCTATATCTTTGGGCCCTGCATAACTAACATTGTAAAACAAGAACGTAAATGCTAATAAAGTACTTAGAATTTTTTTAGTTTTTGAAGATTTTGAAATGAAACTGATCATATCGAGCTCCTTTTTTATAATGTTAACTAATATTAAATTACAGCAATTCACACATAAACACTTTAAGTAAAACACATAATTTAAAAAAAATCTTTTATGCACCTCACTTTTTTATATTTTACATACTAGCCTCTACAATTAGTATATATTACTGCCGCATAAATGTCAATAATACGCTACTCAGCTATTTTATATCTTAACATAACCCTTTAAATAACTTAAAATCCCTCAAAAATTAGGCAGAAGACGCAAGCGCACGAGTCTCGCCTTTGTATTTTTCTACCAAATCCCCATATTCAACCGGTTCAATCTTCGGGAAAAATATAACTTTACGCTCTTTTTTGTCATAAACAGCATCAGGCAACACTATGGAAGTTTTACCCATTGCGAGTTCAAGTGTTATTGCGAAATATTTCAGAAAATCAATCTCAAAACTTAATCCATATATCTCATCCGACAATTCACCAGATAAAACTGCTTCCTGCTCCCTCTTTTCAATGGCTGCTTGAATTTCGTCCATACAAATTCCGGCAAGAAAAGCCCTTTTTCCGTCTTTGCCATCCCTTAAAACGCTAAATAGATCTGATTCTATTCTTTCTTTCGAAGATAGCACTACTATATTAGAATGATCTGTATTATTTTCTTTGGCTGTTACAATCAGTTCTTGTACGAAATTTCTTCCATTTGACTTAACCATAATAACATTATTCAGCCCCATGGAACTAAGTGCTTCGTCTAATGAATCTATTGCATTAATAAGCGGGAACATAGCATTATGCTGAGGATTCCCTTTTTTATACCCTGGTATCCAGCTGGTATCAATACCAATTATCAATTTCTGTCCCACACGTTTGGCCCTTCTGGCCATAACGATAATAGAAACCACTATGCTGTCCGCTCTCAGTTGCGTAATATCTTTTTCAATGATCTCTTTTGCTGCTCTTAAATTTTCAGGCAGTTGAATATCATTTTCGTCAATAAGTTTCAATATCCCCAGCACCCTCAAAACCATTTCCTCTGTAGCCTTCTGTCTTAAAACCGGATTTGTGAATAATTGTGGAGCAATTTCGGAATAACCATTTTCCTCTAGGTATTCAGAAATTGCATTAACGCTAACTACTGTTTCCGATCTGCGATTATTTATCGTATTCTCTACAAGCTCAAACAAACGCATGGTTTCTTTAGCGTTTGCCTGGTCAAGAATTTCGTCATCCCTCATATCATGAGTATTATCTTTATCTTTCCCCATTTGATCAAATTCTTCTAACATTTCAGCAAGAGCCGATACTTCTTCTTTTGCAAAACTGTCATCCAGAGCTTCAATATTTATTATAAGTTCGCTTTTAATCCTCATTTTTTTTCTAAGATCCAGAAGATAAAAAAGCAGCTCTTTTGTTATACGTAGTTCAGGCTTATTTTTTTCAAAAAGATGAACTTCTTGAGCACCATGATCATTAGCGTGAACCAGCTCCTTCTCTTCATGGTAAACCACGGAAGTAACATGGATCTCTCCCAAAAGATGAATATTATCTTCGTTTACTATTTTTTTCAAATATTCCAAGGGTAACATCCTATCCCCTTTTCCATCTTGTGAATACTTTTTTGGAACAACTGCAGTTGCGGCAATATGCGCCAGATCAATAAGCAATCCGCTTCCTGTTGCCTCAATAACTTCTTTTATAAAATCCGGCTGCCATATAAAGTTATTCCCGGGGAAATAATCACAATTTTCGAGAAGGATCTCATTTCTTAAACCCTCTTCTTTCATTCTCCGTTTTAAGAGATCGACATTGTCAATAATTCTCTTTTTTACCTCCTCACGATCTTCTATAGGCCGTATTGCTATAGATCCCCCTTCCTCTTCATACTCTTCCATTGCAAATCCCAGATGCAATGATACAGGGTTCTTATTATCTAATTTTTTTAATGTGTTAAAAATAATACTGTGGTTCAGTATCTCTTCCGTTCTGGGATCACATAAATTTAATAAAAATCTTGGGGAATCATTTTCCGGCCTTACATACATAAGATGAAGTGTTGTTGAAAGCTCCAAAAGATCATTACGCTTCAATTCATCGATAATCCCCGGATAAATATGAGGAACTTCTAAATTTAAGGGACGAGGAACAGGACCATTCCTCCTTATCCTTCTCGCTTCCCGCGTATCGATAGTGAAGGAAGGTATAAGATTTAACTTCCCGAATATTGGATCCATATATTCTCTGTCTACCCGTAACATTTTAACATTGCGGGAAATAGACCGTGGGGGTTGCTTCGAATCATCAGATATTGTACCTGAATATACCGCCGCTTTTTTTCTTGATATATTAATTCTATTATTTTGAAATAAACTAACTAACGGGAACATGGCTAATAATGCCATATAATGATTACTGTACGCTTCATGAATATCAATTAATTTTTTATCTTCTGATGAAAAATACTTAAACGCTTTGTACCTAAATCCGTCAAATCGTGCAACAGACAAATTTAACAGTTCTATATTATTAGGTCTCCCTGTTCCCGGATATTTTTTATAATCAGGATTGTCCAAATAATAATCCGATAAAGCTAAAAACATTGAAACGCCTATAATAAAAAACCTAAAAGAGGCCCAGAGAAAATATAAACCAACGCCGCCTATACATATTGATGCCCAGGTTACTTGATCAAATATCCTGAAAGCTTGCAAAATAGCAATAAAAGCTAAGTAAAATGTCGTTCCTCCTGCCAAAACCCCGGAAATTGCCTCAAAAGAATGTGCCGGGGAAGCTTTTCTTTTTAACAATTGATCGATTTTAAAAATAAGATCATCGCTATATTTAACCTTCTTTATTATATGAGCTGCAAACGCTTTTTCTTTTAAATATGTTTCGCTCTGTTTCCCGCTTAATACTCCGATACCGGGAATGCTTTCTTCTATTGAAACATCTTCATTTGCCCCCGCCCAGATATTCGCATCGTTACCACTAATTATTAACGCCTTTTTAACTGAAGTTTCATTTTTTTTCAATATGTCATATATTATTTCCGATCTTAGCCTATCATCCATAAATATGGGCAAGCCATCTTTGTCCTTAAAATCTGCTCTCGTAAATCCGTTAATACTATCAACCAAACCGTTCATCTTCTTTTCATTCAGAATATCAAAAATATTATATGGATCTACTCTCGATATAATGTGAACTGATTTCCCCTTCGCCTTTAAATATTTCAAAAGATCGACAACATCTTCACTGACTTCATTGTCACAGAACAAAGTACCCTTCCATCCAAAAAACACTGTTTCCAGAGGATCAATCGAAGGATATGAAGCATATTTTTCTTCTAAGTTTTTCTGAACAAGTTTCTTTATTCTACTTTCTTCTAGAGCCCTTAATACTGCTTCAATCTTTTTTGCTGATCTCTCGTTATTCGCTATACGATCGACTGTATCTATCGCTCCCAACACCAATAAATCTTCTTTATCAGTTGTGCTTTCGGCAACGCCGACACAAATAATCTCTACCGCCTTAGCCGCTAGAACATCCTCTATCGTATCACCATACATTACAGCTCTAGATGACAGAATATTTTCATTCACAAGTATTTTGCTAATAATATCTTTCTTCCCGATTTTTTTACCCCAACCCGTAGACGTCTCACTCTCTTTCGGCGAATCTCCATTAATACTGTCGATTAATTCAACTATCCTCTCTTTTTTTAGCTTTTCCCGTATTGATGAAATATTATATGTTGAAATGATATGTATTTTTTTATTTTTCGATTTTAAATACCTCAGATATTCAATTGTCTCTTCACTCATTTTCCCCTTAATCGATAATGTGCCGCACCAATCAAAAAACACTATTTCAAACAAGGAAAGGTATGAACCGTACTTATCGAACTCTTCATAATCCATTCCCGTTTTACTATTTTTCTTTCCAGCTAGATCATTCTGCGAGATTAACTGTCCGTCTGGTCTAACTCCTACCTTTTTCACCGGCATACGCATATCATCAGAATATCTCTTTCCGCTTGAAAGCCTTCTGTAGTGCTCATCGATCATGGCCCTATCCGTATCTGCATAAACATCTATTCTATTTTCTTCAGCGGACCAGATAATTGTGTACCCCTTGATCCCTATCGCTGAAACAAACCCATCATCTGTAAAAATGCAGCAATCTTCACAATCTTTTAAATATGTTGCGTTGCCGGCAATATAATTCTGTTTATCGTCCTTATTTATATCTCCAACCTGAGAACTTTGGCGGGTTCCTTTTCCTTTTATCCAAGAAAGGAATCGCCCATATTTTTTTTGGTTTCCTACAATATCTTTATAAACTTCTGCGGCCCGCACATAACTTTCTCGAGGCAAGACAAGCAGAGAATTATTTTTGTCATTATGAACAATGATGATATTCATCACGTCATCATGCAAGAATATTTCGGTTTTTTTGTCTGTACTAAAAATGGTGTTTCCATTGGTTTCTTGCCCAAAATGAACACTCTGATCGGAACCTATGGCAATATAATTATCGCTATTAGGAATTCCATTTACACGTCTCATCTCTTCAAAATTCCCTACATCAAACCAGTTTTCATCTTTATCAACAACACATGCTGCTGTATCAAATTGCGCATACTTCTTATCTGTCAAGGGCTTAACCAACCAAGTATCATGTGAAATCTTCACCTTACCTTTTGCAGGACCTTTTCTGGAATTTCTCTTTCGCAAAAATTCATGATACATTTTGCTTATAATATTTTTCTTTTTATCATTTGTTTGATGCTTTTCAAACATCTTTTCACAGAACGGATTAATTTCCCGCATCATTTCTTTTAAAACACCTATCCGGATAACCGAACATCCACTATTCCATTTGGCACCTGCTTTTACCAAATCCTTATAATAACTATATGTTTTTTCCGAAGTGTCCTTATATTCTTTTTCAACTCTTTTAACCAGTGAAAACAAATCGTCACCAATATTCTGGTCCAATACCAAATGACCCAACTCAGGATTTATCACATACTCACCATTTTCATCCTTTTCAGGGACAACTCCAATTTCCATATGAACATTTGTGAGTTTGGCAAAATCTGCACACATTGCTAAACTCTTATTAAAAGCTATCGGATTTAATATAATATGGTCTGCATAAAGAGACCTTATTATTGCATTCTCCGCTTTTTCGGAACCTATTTTACTTTCTATAAAAAACGCACCGGTCCGTAAGGCTGGACCCGTACCAAGCGTAATCGGCTCGCCTATTATGTTCTCTTTTGGTACACCCATATTCAATTCTTCAACTTGCTCCCAAACTTTATCCTTGATCTCTTTGCTGGTTATAACTATCACATGAGACGGATCTAGACTGTTCGGATCGTCCGGATTTATCTGCCTTTTTATCGCAAGTTGAAGCAGACTACCTTCTCCTTTCTCAAATTCTAATAATTGTTTTGGACTACCGGGATAACTCAAAGGCCATAATCTTGTCCCCTCACCTCCGGCAATGATAACAGCCCATTGCTCTTCCTTTTCTGCTTTTACACTTTTTTTTGCAAGCTCAAACAACTTTTCCAATCTTTGTTTTTGATCATCATTAAGCTTGTTTTTACTGCTATTTATGACTTCAGACAAATTATCTGTCCAGATAACATATTCACGTGAAATTTTGCATATAGCGATTATCGCATTCTCTTCTTCTGTGCTTTTTTCTCTGATACTTGAAAACTCTTTAAATACTTCTGTTAAAGCCCGATAGTCTTCTTTGTCCTCTATGACTTTTTCTAACGCTTCCTTAAATTTAATATAATACTGATACGCTATATGACTCCATAACAACTTATTAATACCCAGACCCTCTCGGGTACTCCCGTAATCAAACCATTCTCTCGCTGCAACGGCTTCAGCGTCCTTGTTACGCTGCCGTAATTTTTTGTCATATATATTTGCTATTGACAAAAGGGGAATAATAGTCACTACAAGTGAAAAATTGAGATTGTATTCGTTAAAAAAAAGAAGATAGAATATATGGCTTAAAAAGAGAGCCGAGAAAACTGTTAATAATCCCAGCATGGTTCTATGCGTCTTTTTAGGATTCGATCCTTGAAAATGCTGTACCCGCTGGTTAACAAATTTCTTTTCCTGATCTATAGCCCGTCCCCACAAATAACTATGTCTGACAAATGCCCCTATACCAGGCAGCAATGTAAGCATACCAAAAGCACAGGACGACATACTTTCATGCAACCGAATTTCTTTTTTAAACCTTACATTTTCGGGATCATCATCCAGACTAAAAAACACAGGGTGTCTGTATCCACTGCTTGCTGCAACAGGAATGTTGTTCGCCAGATACTCCTGAATAATACTTTTCAGCACCAGCTTATCTTTGTTATTGTATTTTTTATTTATTGTTTTTATTTTTCTGCGGAATTTCTTTTCTTCTGATAAAGCTTTTTTAGAATTAAAACTGTCTGGAAAATTGTTCCTTAAGATAGCTGCTGACTGTTCTATTATCTCGTTAAAATCATCGGTATCTATTTTTTCCAATTCATAATAAAAATACCTGCTCATAAGATCTTCGATTCTTTCGTGAAGCTGATGAGCATTGCCTGAACCAAGAATAAGGATCACCGCAGAAACAATTCCCGCTGATGCTGAAATTACAAGATATTGGATCTCAGGAAATAAAATTTTCAATACCCTAACCCCCATCACAGAAGCAAAAAACATAAAAGGTAAAATGAAAGCTAAGGACCCAAAAACGTTACGCGCTCTCATAACGCTTATAACTTTAAGCGGATGTTCTTTTGACTGCTGTATCTCTGATTTGATCAATTCGGGGTCTTTTTCTGGTTCACCTTTCAGTGTTTTTTCGATTTTTTCCGCTAATTCATCGGTATACTTAATTTCCCGAACAGTAAACGCTGCTCCCAGCATTTCTAATAACTCTATATGAAATGCTTCATTATCCCCTATTATACCTATGCCTAGGACTTTTGCCGCTTTAGCATCCTCCATATCTGTACCCTGATCACCAAACATTAAAGCCCTAGATGCCGATATATTCTCTTTTTTCAGAATAGTATTCATCACTGCGGTTTTATTTTTTTCTTCTGAAGATCCGTTTATACTGTCTATATATTTGCTAATCCCTCTTTTTTCTAGATCACCACGAATTGAATCCAGGCCATACGTTGACACTATGTGGATTAATTTATTTTTTGATTTCAAATACTTTATAAATTCAACAGCATCGTCTCTAATTTCACCTTCCACCGGCATTAAAGTCTTTACCCAATCAAAAAAAACAATATCTACTGATGGCAAAGAATGCCAGTTTTTATATTTACCTATTTCAAGCTCTTCAACCTTCTCTTTATTAATAACCTGTATTTGAACTTTTTCTATTTTCTGTTTATCCCCGGTCACTTTCACTTCATGAACTGTTGCCAATACCGGTATTCTTTCGTCTTTTTCACTAACATATGAATCAACACCCGGTTCTTTCCCCACAATTTCAGTAATATATGATGCAGCATATGAATATCTCGGCAAAACTTTAACAGCGTATTTATCTGATATTACCCAATCAAATCCTAATAGTTCTTTCTGTGAGATAGAATTCTTCTGCGCTATTTGAATAACAAAATCAAATTCACCGTCATTATTCTTGTCATACGGCACTAAAAGAATTTTTTTGTCTTTGCCTTTAAATCTAATTGCAGATAACTCTATGCCCTTCAATGCTGAACTTATTTCTACTTCTATTACCGACTGCATATGTTCACGAAGCTGTTCTCCTGCTTTCTTACTTGTTGAAGAAAACATATAATCACTTATATGGAGAACTGATCCTAATAGCCCCGCTTCATTCAACCTGACGTTCTTGAGACTTTCAAGTTGAGCATTCATTGAAAGCGAAGCATTCATCATCGGAACAGCAAGTTTGAAATTTGATCCGGATTCCGGAGGATATGCCCAGGCAATATCAAACGCAAGGAATGAAATAATCACAAGCATACTAACTATTTTTATAAAAATGTATTGTCTAAACCTTATCATTATTACACCTTGTATCTTAATGTTAATCTTTAAAAAAGTCTTAATCTGATAGTATGTATCATTATAATACCTGTACATAAAAAGTCAACAAACGTTTCAAGCTTTTTGTGCTTTAACCCGTCTTAAGTTCTTTATTTTAAACATGTTATAACAACTATTAAAATTAACACAAATTATCTACGAAATTGCAATAGTGTTAGTAATTTAAAAATTTTAAAAAAGTGAAAGTATTTTTAGCGACAAGTAACATGTTTAGTCGCTGGTCGCTGGTATCAGGCTATGCGCAGTCTTGTATTTGGTGGCATATGCAAAATAAATGAATGCGTTTCAGCCAAAAATGTGTCTATATTAATAGGAACCCAATTTTCCACTCCGGGGGTGTTGCACCCCCGGAGTGGAAAATTGGTAAAAATAAGGAGGAAATAATGCCAATACGAAAAAATCCGTTAGTTACAGATGAGATCTATCACATATTCAATAGAAGCATAGCTGGATATCAGATTTTTAATTCTAGCAAAAATTATAGTAGATTTATGGAAACATTAATCTACTATACCTACGCCATCCAAGATTGTAAATATTCAGAATTCAAAAAAACAAATATACCAATTTCGCTACAAAATATTTCAAATGTGAAATTAATTAACATTATCGCCTATTGCATTATGCCAACTCATTTTCATTTAATTGTAAAACAACTCTCTGATAATGGAATATCAAAGGCTATAAATTTAGCTCAACTAAGCTATTCTAAATATTTCAACAAAATCAATAACAGAAAAGGACCATTATGGGAAAGTCGATTTAAAAATGTGCGAGTTGAAAACGACGATTATCTTCTACATTTAACCCGATACATACATCTCAATCCTGTAAGTTCTGATATTGTTTCTTTTCCGGAAGAGTGGGAATATTCATCGTATAGGGAATATTTAAATATCGAAAAGATAGATAAAAAAGTATGTGTTTTTTCTAACCTGATAGAGATAATCCCCGAATCATATAAAAAATTCGTAATTGACAGAATAGATTATCAGAAAAAACTAGAGAAGATTAAGCATCTGCTCATGGAATAAGCCCTTCTTCCACTCCGGGGGTGCAGCACTCCCGGAGTGTAGCACCCCCGGAGTGGAATATTGGGGCTTTGTTTTAATGCACAAAATCGCTGTTAATAAAAAGCCCGTGGGGTTGGTCCGGGGATTTTAGGAGTTAAGATGCTGGATGATTGTCTGTCATCTTATCTTTTGTTACACCTGTTACATATTGTGTTTCCTTTACCCAACACGTAGATCGGGGCCTAAGCTTAATTACACTGCGACCAAAGCACGCCGTTTAGCTTTAAACTTTTCCATGATCTCGCCGATATCCTGAGGTTTAGCCCGTGGTAGAAAAATTATCTTGCGCAGCCCCTTATTTGAACGCCCCGGATCTATTATAGGAAGTGCGTATACATCCTTGCCGCAAAAAGCTTCAAATGCGGCGGAGAACATCTCCATTATCCCAATATCCCAGTAGTCTCCCGGGGCAAGATCTTCCATGACCATGCCCGAAGCGTCGACACCGGCCAGGAACGCTCTTTTATTGGGATTAATTTTATCCTTTATCCACTTGTCTTCATAATACTTAACTGCTTCCATACTGCCGAACACCATAACGTCCGAATAATCACCCTCTGAACTAAGGCCTTCTGTAATTTTTTCTTGCCAGCTCTCAACAGACTCATGTTCTTCCTTAGAGTCATTCCAATTCCTTATCACAACTCGCACATTATCCAGCTCCATTGACTTTAAAGCATTTTCGAGAAGCGCTAATTTGCTAACAACAGGATTAACTGTATCCCTAACTATCTTATTATCGACATACCCCGGTATCCAGCTTAAGTCAAGAGCTATAGTAACCGTCCTGCCGGAATCCTTAATATCACGCACCTTGTTTATTACCGCCCCTATAATGCTGTCCGCCTCAAGCTGATCAAGATTATCGCGAACGAATTCAAGATCATCCTTGATCTCCGTCCACACGATATCAGTTTTGAATTTTTCGGATGCATCAAGAAGCCCCTCAAGCTGTTTTATCATCCGAACTGTTGCAACTCCCGAGTCTATCACCGGCACATCAAACGAAGCGTCCCGCCTCTTAATACACCCGATAATATCATTACCTTTTTTCTCAATTTTGCCTCTTGTGTTATTAATCGTCTCCGCCACTATTTCAAATAGCTTTGTTACATGTTCTTCCTCCCTATCTCTTTTTTTTCTAAGCCTTTTCAAAACGGTAACTGCCCTTTCGACCAACACTTTGCCTTTTGCACGCTTCAAACTAGCAAGAAAAGCCCTGTCACCCTCCATAAGACTTTCCTGTTTTCTTGCGTCAAGTACAACTTTTAATAACTCCACGTCCTCCACTACTAAAAGATCTATGAGTGCGACAAGCGAAGGGTCGGATTTCTGAATACCTCCAAACGATTGGAACAATCCGGACATTCGTCCGAACGACTTATCGAGAGCCTGCACCTTTTCTCCACGGATCTCCCGTTTGTCAACGTTATTGAAATTCTCGAACAAGTCCGAGACCAAATGTATCTTCCGGATAAACCGCATCTCTTCGGCCGGTATAAACAGCAAGTCTTTATTATCCTTAAGTTCTTTCTCAAATATTCCGAGATCGCTATGCCCCCTTATAAGTAGTTCCACTTCCAAAGGCATGCTTATTCCTAACGTTTTGATATCTTCGACAACTCTCGCACCATGATCGAACAGATCCCTCGCAGCTAATTTCTCCGACGCCATAAGGTCCGCACCCTTTTTTTTCGCAACGATCTCTATGAACCTCGACGGGTCTTTAGCCTCATTAATAGCTTCATCCAAGGCTCCGTTTTCTTCGAAATACCCCTCGACAGTCCAGCATGCTTCTGGATCAACAAAACTACCGTCATGCACTTCTGCTACCGTTTTCAGAATCTCCATGGCCTTATCCGAAATGCCAGCCCTGCGTCCGATAAGCTCCGCTATCCTTGCGACCCTTCGAACATGTCCTATGATATAATCTTTAAATTTCCTATCTTCTCCGGGCCTATCATCCTCCCCTATCGCTAATTTTTCATCTGTACTCATCAACATAATATCCGCAGAAGGATCGTCTCCACGTGATTCCCTTAAAAGCTGGAGCAATTCCGGGTCCCGTTGGGCTATAAGTCCGGCCAGAATATCTCTCGGCGCTCTCTTTTTAACTCCCCATTTTTCAAATGTATTATCAATCCATTTGAAACTTTCCGCATAAGATTCGACTTTGCCCTTTAATGCGTTGTTACCATTCTCTATCATATCAGCAACCAGCAATATCGATAACAAGACTTCCAGGATTTCCAAAGAAATGGATATGTTATATTCGCCACTCTGTACATCATTAACAAACCTCCTGTAATTGCCGTGATTCCTTATCAAAAGCTCTACCTCCGGCGAGAGGAAATACCTTTCCTTAAGAAATTCAACACATCTAATACCGTGTTCAAATATCTTGGAGAGTTGTGCTATTTCGTCCACCTCTAGCCCTATTCCTTTTTTTCCACGTGCATATTCCAAAAATTCATCAAAAGTTGACTTATTACACGCCTCCATCGGATCAATACCCATATCCCTAAGATTGTCATACGCCAATCCGGATTCGGTGTCAATTTTTCCAGAATCGTGACTAAATGCCGCTGCACGTAAGATATTTATATTCTCTTCAGAAATCCCCATAACCCGGGCTATCCTCAAAGATATACGTCCCACACGGTCCAAATGATCTTTAACCTCTGGCTGCGCATGCGAAAGGTTAAGCAGTTCCCCAGAGGACACCTCGAGAATATTTCTTCTTTTAAACTCCACTACCGGCTTCTGTGGGGCAAAACCCGTTCTTGCATCCATGATCCTCATATGACTATACCTCTCCGCTGCTTTAAATCCATCATTATTCACCATACGCTCTATCGCCTCTACAACAGGTGCTACAAAACGCGTATCCCTGAACTTGATATCACGTATGAACTTTACCGTATCAACAGGTTCCTCAAATCCTTTGATATATTTAAAATATCCTCCTTTTCTCTTGTAATAGTTATTACCGCACTCAAACGCATCGGATACAGTGAAACAAGTAAAAAGCAGTTTTTTTTCATCGGACCAACCTTCGACATCAGCATCACCAAGATCGAGCATATGTTTTTCTATAATATCTTTAACATCATCATCTATAACTATCCCGGCGCCCTCGAGAATACGCACGGAATTTCTACCATGATCCATATTCGGGATAAACATCTTCTCTTCCACAGAAAGAATGATATCCTTCTCCTCAAACGCCACCAGAACATCAAGGGGTTCTACTCCTATGTATCCAATCCCGTATTCATTCGCTAGATTTAAAAGTTTGTTTTCAATATTTTCATCGTGACGTATCCCCAGTATTCCTCCGATATCATGGGCAAGACATATTACTCTCAGCTTCTTCATAAACTCACTATCATCCGTATATCCCATCTCATGCGCTATAGCCTCGACATATTTCAAATCGGCTACAGCATGTTTTTTTAGCTCATCATTCCCTGACGGCATCATACTCAATATGGCATCATCACTCATCGACATTAGATCTTTTGCAGGAGAAAGTATCCCTCTTTTTGAACTTGAGTACAGTGCCCTGGCCAAAATATCGGGATGTTCTTTCATCTCTTGCAAAACTTTCCGGTTATTCGCGACAACAGAACCCGTCTTGTCATTACCACCAAGACGGGATGCGCCCGTCGAGTCCAGCACCTTCAATTCATATGGAGACTCCGACCCTCCAAGGTTAAACGCGGTAAGATTACCTTCCTCATCCACAGTCAACAAAGAGTTATACGGAACCTTATTGTCCATGAAGTTTCTTATATCTTTTTGTATTTCGGCCGCCATATTGCTAACGTCTCTGCCGACTAATTCATCCACTTCAACCGGCCAACCTGAAAGATGATACCTCTTGATCTGGCCCCCTCCGCAGATTACCGGATCACCTTTTTTAACCGAACCTTTTTTCCCTTTTCCTTCCATGTTGTCCATGATCGGGATACTGCCTTTTATTATCTGGACATGAAAATGCATCACGCTAGCAGCCCCACCGGGCGAATTGAAAAACGCCTGATATCCCGGACCCAGAGCCCTGACAAAAATCACCACGTCTTCGACTCTTTCAGATATGTTCTGCGAAATGGGTTCATTCGAAATAAGCAGCATATGTTTATCCCCGAAAGGAGAAAAGTTAATCGCGACTGAATAACAGCGACCTCTTATCATCACATCGCAAAGTATCTCTTGGTCTTTTAGCCCACAAAACTGGCATTTTTTGCTATTGTGAGGCTCGTCAACCGCATAGACCATATGGTTTTTCTTCTTTTTATATGAATCTCTCCACCCTGCTGTCACTACTTTCACTTTAAGTTTCTCCCAAATCCCCAGCTCGGGCATCACCGGAAGTTCGAGTTCTTCTTTATCAACGTGACGCACAGCGCCTGTTTCGTCATAATACTCTCCGGTAAAAGCACGTTCACCATTCGGCCCTTCGCTACGTTCTATCTCTTCATAACGTTCTTCCAGTATATCTTTCAACATACCAACAGGAGTATTCTCATCCAAAACAAAAAATTTCCTTCCCTGTTCTTCATCCGTTATTAGCTCATCCACCGGACGATCAGACCGTGAAACAGTTGAACCATTGTTCTGTTCTTTCGCCCACGCTATCGTACTGTAAGCTTCCCTGGCCGGCTCCGACTCAGTTTTACCCTGAGGGGCGATGATAACACCTTCCGGCATTTCAGCTTCCTTTTCGCGTCCGACATAAATCTTTATAAATTTAACTCCCCAGTCAATACCGGCTTTTTCTAGAAGTTCCGGGGTCAGGGCAAGCATGTCTCTGTCATTCCCAGGAGCTTCCTCAGTCCCAACAGTATCCGCAATTAGAACAACATTTGTTAACTTTAGCAATTTTATCATCTCCATAACAGCGTCACCTTTTGACCGCGGCATAATATCGACGCTTGCGGCAGAATGCCTCACATTAGTCTTCTCCGGCAGAATACCTTCCAAACGCAACTTACCGATCTTTTTACTCACCACCTCGGCTATATGTTCTCTTATTGGAAGAACGTTCTCGGGATCGTTCTCGGCATAAATAATAATCCCGTATGGGGTAATCCCTATGTTTATGCCTTCGGCAAGGCTTTCATTCAACCCCTTATTTCTAAGAGCTTCCCTTAACCCTTCCTGAGCGATTTTCCCGACCCTTTTCATCTGTTCTACGTTAAATTCCGAACCTTTAAAACCCTTGATCTGCAGGAGTCTACCCATGTCATTTACCATATGTCCACGTGCGCCCGCATTTGTCAAAACACAATAATTGTTATTTCCGGCATCGGCACTAACCTGTCCTGTCTTTGCCGCTCCTTTGAATTTACCCAGAATGTTTTCTAATCCCGCACCTGTCACAGTAATATTCCGTACTCCAAGTTCCGAAAGTTTTCGTTTAGCCTGCACCGTTTCCGGCAACACAAATTCCTCTCTGTGATCCTTATCCACACCGTCAAAATCGGTTATTACGGCATCTACTGCTGCTGCTCCAGCAAGCAGGAGCTTTTCCCTATAGCTCTGAACTTTTTCCACATAGTTTTTCCTGGAAAGACCTTTTATTTCCCTGTCAACTTCAATCCAGGTCTCGTAAGAAAGTTCTTTCTTCCTTTTCTCAAGAACAAAACGGAGCCACTTAATCCTTGACTCATCCATACTCGAGCCATCTCCGGGAACCATCAGGAATATCTTTAAGGCCTCAGGCAAAAACCGTTCGTTCTCTTTATTCTGCATAAGCACCCACAAAAAAGTGGCGGCACTATCCGCATCCGCCGAATTGTCCAATTTTTCACACAATTTTTTACGTATTTCTTTGTCGTCCACGCCGTCAAAAACATTATCCACCTCGACCTTAAGTTTCTTCTCCCACCACTTTATGTCCCTCGGAACCCTGAAGAACGAATCTGGGAACGCCTCAACCCTGTCCTGCGCCCGGAACGCCTCTCCCCAGGATTTTACCCACGTAACAGGAATCTCTCTGACATCGTGACCCGCCACAACAATACGGCTCATCATATTTTTGTCAAAGGCCATCCGTGGAACAAATTTCGGGTCGAGTTTCGGTTCCGAATCCTCTAAATTGCCACTATCGGAAAAGGGCAATATTTTTTCAAAAATACCGGTCCGAGCGGCTTTAAACCCCATCATGGTATCTTTTATATCACGCAGATGCGACAGTCTTAGATGCACCCACCAGACATAGATCTTGTAAAGCAGCTGTGAATATCCGTCTTCTCTTTTAACGTCAGCAACGTCTTTTTGAGCGGAGCCAATCACCATACCTACTCTGCTGTCCATCGCCTCTTTTGTTAAAAGCCCTTCAAAACTCAGCGGAACTGTCACATCAGCATCGGTAAGAATGAACATATCCGGCCTCGGGCAAATATCCGGCCGCAATTTAACATCACGTAGCCGTCTCCAGATACCGTACATTATCACCCCACCTTTTTTGCTGTTTATCTTCTCCCTCATCCCCTGCGACATATCATAAAACTTTATGCAACCCGTATTGTCTTCTCCCGTATATTGATTATATTCAGAATTAACAATATCCATTGCCATGTCAATAGATTTTCCCACGTTGGCATCCTCTGGATCTCTGTTATCACCGTCATTCACCATAACGAGCTCCCATTCAAAATTAGCGTTCACTGTTTTAAGGTCCTCCAGCTGAGCTATCTTAAGCCTGAGAAAATCCATCGCGAACTTCGATTCACCAATACGACCCATCCTTTTTTGTTCCTTATACATAGCAAACAAAGTTGTGACTTTTAAAGGTTCAGTAAGATCTAAAATATTGAAATACGATCTTGCGGTCTTAACGGCTATAGGATCAAACTTGTCACCCGGCTTCAACAAAATCGAAAGTTCCTGTCTTATCCCGGAGCTATTCCGATCTTTTTTAAATGCGGCAGAAAAGGCTTTTCCAAGAATGTTTTCGTAATCTGAATCCGATATATATTCTCTCCCTACGGCATCTTCAACCGCCACCCTGTTACTTAAAGCCAGTAGAAACTTTACAAGACCTTTCTGGTCAGGAATATTATCGATGATGCTTTCCAGCTCGTTGAGTTTTTCACTCCAGAGTGCACCGTCATAAGCTTTAAAGAAATCTTCCACAATATATTCAATATACCTTTCATGATTATCCAGCATTGTAACATCATCCAATATGTCTGAAAGATACACCCTTTCGATGGCCATAAAATCTGGTGCTCCGCCGGGATACTTACCGAATATCCGGGCAAAGACTTTCCGTTCGTTAACATTATTAACTTCCCCCTGGTACTCTCCAAGAGTCTTAACCGCATTCAGCATTTCCACCAAACAAGGCCGGAGTTCTCTATCCCGCATATTGGCAAAATCGTAAGCCCCGGATGGATAACTAGCATATCTTCCATCATAATCCGCGTTAAACTCGCTTTTATATTTTGCTCTGAATGTGGCGTTCGCCTGCCTGAGATATAACGGTATCTGTACAACGGTAACAATGCTGGCTTTCATAAAAAGTTCCGGAAATTTTTTAATCGAAAGCTCAAAGTTAAGACCCATACTTTGCGACTCGATCTCAACATTTACTTTATCGGCATCTATACCCTTGTCTATAAGCATATCTCTTAATCTCTCTGCCTCACCGTTACCGCCGGAACATATGATATTCAGAAATTCTTTGTTACTGACTTCCTTATATATCTCCACCGCGGCTTCAGCATTTGCACGATTAATAGTTTCATCCGAATTACCAAGCACCACCAGAAGATCTGTTTCTTCCAGCAGAACATTATCGGTTTCTTCCCGCATTACGAGATATTCAAACACCCTCTTAGCGGCCTCTCTCACTTCGTCTAGATCAACCTCTTCTCTCTGAAAACCCGCGTCCCGGGATTCTTCTGCCGGGGTTTTCACCATACCAAGAACTTTTTCCAGTATAAAATAAATGCCTACATTCCATAAAAGAAAACCGAACTCACCGAATTTAAACTGGATCTGAGTAGGTTTTTTCTCATAACTGCTAATCTCGACCGGGCTCTGGTAAACATCTATTCCCTTCTCGCTAAGACTGTTTTTGAGTTGCCTCATGGCCCTCCTGGCATGCAAATATTGGGCCACGCCTACAACTTTTAATCCTTTAACATTGGCGCGTCTTGGAGATTGAGGAAAAACATCGCACCGGATCGCCTCGAATATCGAGATCATTTGCTTGTGTGTACCAAATTTATCTGAAGGTGCTTCGTCGGTAAGAAATACTTCTGCTCCTTCCGGCCATATCTCAACGGCATAGTTTCTCATCGCCTGCGCTTCGGTCACACCGTTCTCTGAATTTCCCCCGCTAAACACGACTTTCCTGACCTTGCCGTCTTTATATAGCCTTACACATTCCTCCGCGACGGCTTTAGAATGTGTACTTGCCGTTCCGTCTTTCTGTATCGAACACCCTATCCCAACAGCGTAATCAGCCATTCCTTCGGGAAGCTCAGCCGGGATCTGCCATAAATTCCGAAACAACATATTCAGTAAATACATCCCAAAAAACAACACAGCAGCACCAACAGCAACAACACCGACCGGACTGGCAGCAAATGAATTCACGGAAAGTAGTCCCATGCCGGTTTTTCCTGCAACCGGCGGGGCATGAGCCCTGTCCTGCTCGTATGTATGATTATCAACAATCTCAATCTCAACAGCTTTTTTGGCAATTTGGTAATCATATACAAATGGCGGGATATCAGAAAAATCGTATTTCGCGTACTGTGCGTTATTTTCCATACGCCTCTGAACTTCTTTCGCAACTTCAACAAACGTCTTATCAAATACTTCAATAACTCTTTCACCAGCGCTTGGCTGTCCATCCGGGACAATGGCATAGGGATCTACAATAATTTTGTTGCCCGACCCAAACGAAGAACCGCAGGCACCAAAAAAAATACTTCTTTTCCCTACCCTACGAATAAGTTCTTTTCTTAAAAGCTTGAAATACTCATTATACGCAGCAGGAGCGGCAACCACCCTGAGACGGGTATCTTCTTCTTCTCCCGGCCCCATCTCGAATATCCTCCCATCCCTGAGAAGAACCAGCTGTTCCTCAACTATCTCCTTTGACCTGATTCTTGCCCTTACTACAGGTTCCGTCCTCAAAGCATAGAGACCGGTAAACTGCCATGCGGCACCAGAAACAGTCGCTCTTTTAAGCCCACCCCTTACAACCTTTATCACGTTTTCTATCTTTTTATGCCCTTCTGGGTTTACCTTTTCATAATTGGGGATAAATTGACCTATCTCCGCATTAAACAATATTGTGCCCGGCAACATGCTGCATGAATCCAACCAGCCGCCAAGTGCCCCTTGAAGCTGTTCGACATAAAGGGTCCTGGGAACAAGAAGTTTCATTATCTCTTCTTCGGAAAGCACAGCTTCATCGCTTATTGACTGTCCTGAAAGCTTAGTAAGAGCAGCCAAAAGTGTTGTAGAAATAGTACTTGATGTTCCCAGCCCGGACTGTGCTGGCACACCCTTGACATTTACGGTAATTTCTATACCCTTTTCACTGCTACCTGTAAACTTCTCAAGAATTGCCGGAAGAGTTATACCGGAGTTCTCCATGAAAGACTCCGGTATTATCCCCGATGCCACTAAAGCAGCTTTATGCAGTGCAAATCGCCTATCAGAATCATAATCGAATATATCTTCAAGCACACTCGTTTCACTTTCGCCCTCGTATCCAACGGTTAAGGACTTCATCCTGACAACAGGTTTACTAATAACCCTTACCGTGGCTTCTACAGGCAGGGCATATTCCCCGCCCGTATGGTCATTTTTAATTCTTATAGTTGATATTGTGGAACGTGCCCCAGTCTGAAGAACAAGATTTACATGATCGTGTCCACATCCATCATTCAGTTCAATACGCAAGGCACTTCTTACCGTAACCGCCTTATCAGACAAAGGTTTAGCCACAGACTGGACATAATCATCGATTGTTTCTGGTGCGATCATTTTTTCTATATAACCCTCAACCGACATTTTTCTATCTCCGGCTCTGATACGTTCCGTTATCCTCCGGGACAACAGATCTTTCATTTCTTTTCTCATCGTATCGTCAAGCAATACCTTGACTGCGGCTGCCTGCGCCGCGAAAGCGGCATTAAAAAAACTTCTTGCCTTGCTTTTTATGGGAGTAAGTGCCGTTTTGATATATCGTTTTTTTTCATCACCCGAGGGAGCATCTTCTTCAAGATAAAGTGCATAAAGTATCATGTATGCCCTGAACCGGTGGAATGCCTTATTTTCAGTATTTTCGGCAAACCTTTGCAGTTTTTCCACAAAATCTTCGATCTGCTCCTGTGACAACTCCAACCCACTCATCTGTTCTTTTTTCTCTGTGATCCTGTATTCGTTGCTGGCGTCTTCTTCGACGGTTTTATCCAGCATAACTTCGTCACCTATTACTCTTTGTACATTTAAATCAAGTTCGTTCTCTATTGCATATCTCATAATGGAAAAGTAGTCTAACTGCCGCATACGCCCCAAATCATTGCATAATTTTCGTATTATCGTCATATCTTCATTGGATACTGCGAAAGGCATCTCCCCTCTCTGTATATCCCCCCGCAATAATTCTTCGGTAAAGGCTTTTAATTTAATCACCCTGGCATCCAAGGCTCGAATAACTTCGAGAGTAAGCTGCTTCTCCATTCTTATGCCGGCATACATATCTGCCAGAACATATATAAACGCCCTGAGTTTAGCTTTACGGAACGGCCCATCACATAATCCGTATTCAACCTCTATCCTTGCGAAAATGTAATCGAGCTTTTCTATAATGTTTTCTCCATTTCCGAAAAAAAGACGACGTGCCATCTCCATATGCTCGGTTATCTTCCCTGTACAGCCAAAAATGTCGGATATAACCACATTCATTCCGACAGGATTAAAAACTATCTTTTTAAACTGGCCTTTACTCTCCTTATGTTTAAAACCATCAGCTGACATCTTCACTGAAGGACTATAAGCCGATAAACCGGTAAGTTCTACAAATTGTTCTTCCTGACCCCCAACCCCTCTAAGTTTTAGCAAGTAACCGCCATACTCCCAAACTCTGGTCCCGTAACCATCTTGCTGGTCTGCATCAAGCTGCAAAATTCTGTCAGCCTCACCGAGAATGGGAACTCCTTTTTTATCAAAATCTATATTCTCTAGTTTTGCCCAGCTTAAAAGTGTGCCAAGAGCCTCATAATAATTCCTCTCGGCCGCATCTTCCTTTATCTGCCAATCAACCATTCGTGTTCTGTAGTTTTCTTCTGCGGACATTCCTTCAACAGCTAACGCTATCTCGTCCTTCAGTTTGTTTACCTTAAATTCTGCGTCACTTAGTTCCCTCATGGATATAGCAAAACCATCCGTGGGCACATCTTTATCCTCGGCAAGTTCTTCAATGGTTCTTTTTCCTTTCACATCCTGCTCTGCCCTTTCAGAAACATAGGCCTTCCGCCAGGATTCAAGCCAATCGAGAAACTCAGGCTCTCTTTCATAATGGTTTATCAACACATTAAGAAAGTGATTTACCCTGGCCGCCCTCGGAGGACACGACGAGCACAAATACCGGGGGATCAACACATTCGCTATAACTTTCTTTTTTTTATCTCCCTCCCATGCTCCCCCAAAACCTTCATCCACAACATTGCCCAGAATAGCTTTTTGCTTGTGCGCCACATGACAACAGGCCGAAAGGTTCCCCTGAGGACCAACAACCGTAAGAAGCGCATGTGCCGGACAGGTCAGATCATACGGTTTCACTTTTCCCCTGTCGGTCTCGTCTGTAAAACGTATCTTGAAACTATTGTCATTAAATTCAATTATCAGGTGATTCAGCTCTTTAAGAATCTTTTCCCGAATCTCATCCGTGACACAGATCTCTTTGTCCTTTTCCGCATCCAGCCCTTCAGCCAGGCGAAATCTTACATAATCTACTCTTAGATCCATTGCGAGCTCGATAAATTCTCGCATCTCATGATATGATTTTGCCGTCAGAACAAACCCCATACCTATTTCAATATCTGTGCCTTTTGTTTTTTTTAGCTTTACAAGTTCTCTTATGTTATTTACCACATCATCAAAAAGTTGTTTGTTCCGTTTTTTCAATTTACTAAACGTCTCACCGGACGCCGCGTCAAGACTTATATGTATATATTTTCCGTTTACAACAACCTCTCTGACCTCTTCCGTAAGCAAAGTACCGTTAGTAACCAACCCCACTTCATATCCAAGGGCTATCGCTTTCCGCATCCCATTGACGGTCGCCTTGTTGTAAGAAACCCCATCTTTCTTTTTATCCGGGTTAAAGAGCGGCTCCCCGGTAATACCCGCGAACCTTATCCTCTTCACTTTCAATCCTTCATGCTCTTTTTTCCGGTTGTACCTGTGGATACTATCTATCAGCTCTTCTACCTGAGATTCGCTTAGCCAAGAAACCGGTACAGTTTTGTCTTTTCCAATACAAAATTCGCACCCAAGATTACAAATTGATACCGGATGGATCTCCACTTCCGGCGGCGGCAAAACTTCACCCTGAAGCGTACGTTTTACAAATTCAAAATTGTCCACCAGCATCGCCTCTTCATAATTGAACGGATACTTACCCTTGTTTACAAAATCCTCGATCACACGCTGTCGCACTGTACGCTTCAAGTTTTCACGGAATTGAAGTGTAGCGTTAACATCCTGAAATCGCCGAAACTCGGAAAAAGACATATCTTCTTCCTCACCAAAAAGCTTAATAACATATTGCTCTTTGGGATTAGCCGCAAGAGGATACTGAATCCTTATTTTGCCTGACCTTTTCGCACTCGTAAGAAAAAGATCCGTTGTGATATATCCTTCTTTAACCACTACTGGCTTTTCCGTATCTTCCAATATATTGCTGATTATGCAATTCTCACCTTCAAAACGAACCTCCCCGACTCCTACATTTATCGCAACACTGCCATCTTTAAAAGACGCTTTTTCAATACAGGAGTTTATTATGAATACTCCTTTTCTTTTTTTAATTTCCTCCCGCGCAGCCGAACCCAGAAATGACCCGATCACTACGTTACCGTTGCGATCAGGCGTAATTCCCAGAAACGCCTGAAGCGCGGGATTTGTAAGCGATTTTCTAAAAAGATCAAGGTAGCTTACGTTTACACCAGTATCCTCATAAAAAGCCGCATCTCCAAGATCACGAAAACCTATCCCCATCCTCGTCCTGAACCTTCGAGTTAGATCACGAAGTTTTAACCAATCAGCCTTCGTCATTTCGTGGTTTTCGTCAATTTCCGACTTAAGAAACATCCACTCGTCTTCTGACACGGTCGAACCCGTAAGCACATGATAACTCGTATCGAGCGGACATTTCACATACATGGGAACACCGTTTCCCGCAGGAACGCTAAAAAGATCCATCATCGTCTCAATTGCTTGAGGTGTATACCGTGAGACAAAAAGACTAGCGGCCACCTTGTCATTATCATCGGTAAATCTCTCAAGCACTTCTTCTTTTGAACTGCCTTCAGGAATAGAAGGCTTCTCTTGCGCAAGTGAAAGATAACCATCACCATCCACTTTCATCGCGCAATTATTAAGATCGTACTCTTTTATTCCGTACCGCTTCCCGACTATTACAAGATTTTGATCGACCGGGAGATCTTCAAATATCCTGTCGGTAGTACTCGCCATTATCTGATCGTTCGGCATGACTATCCAGCAGGGCTCACTTGCCCCGGCACCCAGAAACTGATAACTCTGAATAAGCGTTCTCGCCAGGTACTGATAACCCGACGGACCTGCCATGAGATGTTTCCCTCCTAGTCCAGCCGTATGCGTAAGCGGCTCATTCCGTGTCGCTTTACCTGAAAGGTGCACAAGCAACAGATCCACTTTTCTGAAATCAACACCCATCTGGCGCAGTTGTTCCCGTACGCTAAGAGCAGCGTTCACATTCCCGCTGAAATTTCCCCTTATTTCGTCAGGTTCCACGACCAGTAAAATTTTCTGGTCTTCCGGGTACGCTACACCGCGAAGATCTTCTATAGCTTTGCGGTTGATATCCGCCATATATCTTTTTGTTGTAAAAACTATTACGTCATAACCGCCTCCATCCACATCCCTGTCCATTGCTAACTCGAACTTATTCCACATCCTCTCAATAGATCCCCTCAACATGACATCTTCAACTTTTTTAAATAAACCTTTATTTTTGTGTCGTATAGGTTTTCTTGCCTCAAAATCCAACGGTTTTTTGAGAATCATCACCTCCGAGGTGACCTTAACTTCCGGACCAAGACTGCACTTGTGAATGAATTCCAAGTCTTTCTGACCCAGATGAACATCACGCCTGGCATCCGCAATGACCATAAAAAAACCTTCATCCATCCTGCCTATCAGTTTACGTAATGCCAATTTTACTTCGTACCCGTCAATATTCTGCTGTTTGAAAGACTTTTCAATAAACCCAATCGTCTGATCAAATGTTTCGGCCGAACGACCTCCCCGGAATAAGCCCATCTTATCTACATTGTTAGCATTCTCAAAAATATCCGCGGCGTACAGTATCTCCAATAAAAGCCTAAAATCACTCACGGATATTGTTAATTGATCCTTTCTAAATTTATCCGCATCCAAAGAAAGATTCCCCGGAAACTGAAGGTACCTTATTAAAAGCTCCACCTCCTTCGGCATTTTCACACCAAGGGACTTGATACTATGTACAGCCCTCGCACCGTGATCATAAAAAGTCCTCGCGCCCGATTCTTCTTCAGGCGTGAGCGTTGTACCTTTTTTTTTACTTATATACTCCAAAAACATATTCGTGTTAATAAACTTTTTTCGCTTTTCATCATCCAACTTATATCCGCCATTGTATTCGGCTATACGATTGTACGCGTCAGGGTCTATATATACACCATCATGCACCTCAGCGGCCGCCAGGAGAATCTCCATATGTTTATCCAAAAGACCAAGTTCCTTTCCGATGGCTCCTGCTATTAACGCTACTCTCTCGACATGCCTCCTGCAATATTCAAGTTCCCTGTAACTGTTGGTATTGTTATTGGAAATGTCCAAACGTTCTGTTCTGGACATGTTGAAAATATCTTTGCCCGAAAACGCTTCTTTAAGTTCCGTTTGTCCCCCGACAAGCACTTTCACAGTATATTTTTCAGAAAAGTCTTCCCACTCCATTCCCGGAAACCCACCGGATGAGGGCTCTCCTTTCCTTGCGATCAATATCAGTGCTGTTTGCTCACCATCGACCTCATAAGGCACCACGACAACTCCGCCTTCAGGCATCACTTTAGGAATACGGACTTCGTCGCCCTTTTCTATTGCGTCAAGATAACACGCAAGAGAAGCCGCACCAGAAGCACGCACACCCGAAAATTCCCTACCCCAAGCTTTTTTCTGGCGTTCCCTTATGTTCTGTGCCAGTTGCCCAAACGGAAGAGGGAAATCTTCCGGATTATAAGGATCAACAAACAGGTAATCAGCAATATCACTTATAGTATACGCAACTTTAGCCTCGTCATACTTCAGCCCGATCGTCTCTCCGAATTCAGATGTCATCGGTTGATACTGTGTGAGAAGTTGTGCGGCAAGTTTAAAATCAGAAACAGGTTCAGAAGGATACGCCCAGGCAATATCAAAGGCAAGAAACGAGATGATCACAAAAATACTGACCACTTTGATAAGAATATATTGGCGAAATTTAATCATAAATTAACCTCACACTATTGATGTTAATGTTTTAAAAAGCTTAAATAACCTCCGTATATTATTATAATACCAACACAAACAATGTCAACGAATCATATCAAGCTTTTTGCACCTTAATGCCACATAAGTTGTTTACCTACAACTATTTACAGTTGTGGATAATCCAATCCGAAACATCCCCATAATTAAAAAATGTTAGTAATTAAAAAATTTAAATAAAAAGTGAAATATTTTTACCGAAAAATGTGTCTATATATATGTGGGGTTAAAAATGAAATGGGAAATAAAAATTTACTTCTATGTGATCCCCGCCTTCCAGATTGTGTCAAAAGTCACGGGAAAAATTTAGATTAAAACAGTTCTTTGACAATTTAAGTTCAAAAACACAATTATCAAGCGTATTTCTGTTCGGGGAACAATATCCTCGAGGGTTACACGGCTTT
>Ga0307991_1000272_pt1 | contig 38754 bp, 27 predicted proteins | sample EllFjometagen131_FD_203146 | JGI IMG/M metagenome (GOLD analysis project Ga0307991, IMG submission 203146) | Marine microbial communities from Ellis Fjord, Antarctic Ocean - #131 | ecosystem: Environmental > Aquatic > Marine > Unclassified | place: Southern Ocean | collected 2014-10-08 | reverse complement strand
GGATAGAAACATTCCGGAATGCAAAACCCATAAAAGGTAAACAGGTTTTGATACCGGGAGATATCGAGCGCAAGGCTGAAGAAAGGATCGGAAAAGAAGGGATTAGTATTCTCCCTTCAATAGTTAAGGAGCTAAAAGAAATTGCAGATAAGCTCGAAGTTGATTTTGAAGAGAAGTAATCAGATTTTCGAAAACTTAACAATATGAACCCTGATTATAAAATCTTATTGGTAGTTAACAGGCAGTTTATCCTGTTATTTATCCTGTTATTTATCACAAGTGGTATTGTTAAATGCCAGCTTTCAGCAGATCTTGTATCGGACCAGCCAAATGCGCCCACAGGCAAATTCACTTTTTCACATAAGAAATACAGGCTGGAGAATCTTGAGCATCCTGCTAAAATATTTCTTATATCCAACATAGAAACGAACCAAACAATTGTTTTTAACCCCAAAGACAGTACTTACATTATAAAAAACCGGTTTAAAACCCCATCTGATCCATTCGGAACATGGGAGCTATTTTGTAATGATCTTATAAAAAATGACGCCGGCACCGAAACCATAAACGGACTGGAATGCAGGAAAACAATTTTCAATAAATTATCATCTAATACGGAAGTGATAAAAGTTGTTCGATGGGAATCTGTTAAGTATAAAATACCGATAAAACTTACCTACAATCTCCCCCAGAGTGAAGGCTTTTTTGAGTTGATAAATATTGTTGAAGGGCTGGTGAATGAAGAATTATTTGAAATCCCGGAATTTTATGAAAGAAGATAGAGGATAGGTGATCAGAAGAAGAAGAGAATAATGAAGTAAAGAAGAGTTACGGGTTTCGGGTAAATTCTGGTAAGAGTCCGGAAGGTTTAAGACCTGCCAGAGTGCACCGCAGGCGTTCCTGGTAGAGTCTGAGAAAAAGATATTCTTCGAAATCTCACGATTGTTTATTATAAGCGGTCAGACCGCTGAAAAAGTAAATCACCTGATTATCACAGCCCACCAGAATATGTTAATAACATAGCAATAACTATTTTTTATCTTTTCAGAAAAATCCGTATATTTTCAGTCACATTTTAAACAACTAAATACTAAACTTTTTCTTATTTTTCTATTCTTCTATGGTGAGCTTTAATACTTATACGAACCTCTTGTATAACTTAAAAAATGCAATCCTTATGAAAAAAATTCTGCTTTTTTTCTTTATGTTTTTTTCTATTGCTCTGTTTATGAATGCTCAAACAATAATCCATTACGAAAGTTTTGAGACTGATGGGGATGGATCAAGGTACACTGTAACAGGTGGATTTACTGACGGAATTGGTGATTACTTCATCCGAACAAATGGCATTGATGTGAACAAACCATCTAACTTACCTTCTTATACTTCGAGTGATGGCGATTTCTTTTTTGCCGGTGAGGACACAGAGTGCAGTGATAATCCTAACTCTGATGTATCATTTGTAACGATATCGGGAATTGATATTACAGACGCATCTAGTATAACGGTCGCCGGTTTGTTTGCTTCAGGTGCCAAAGAAAAATTCGATCCTAAAGACTATTTGCATATTTATGCTAATATCGATGCTTCCGGTGAAGTATTAATAGGTGCCTTTGAGGCAGATATTAGTTCCGGTTTTAATACATCTTTTTTTGGTGTTGATAGCGATTTTGATGGAATTGCAGACGGACAAGACTCATTAAATATCGAATTTGCAGAATACTCCTTTGCTCTGGGGAATATTGGAAATAGTCTTGATCTGAGGATAGAAGCAAACTTAACAGCCGGGGATGAAGAAATAGCATTCGACAGTATTACAGTATCAGGAATATTCCTCACTGATACCGATCCACCGGCCTGGTCCACAGATTACCCATATGTATATTCAATATTCGACACCAAAGGGCAAATAGCTGTTAGCCTGGATGAACCGGGTAAAGTTTATTATATTGTTCTGTATGACGGAGCTACTACTCCTGATGCAGGACAGATTATTGCAGGTGAACCATATGATACAGTAACAGTCTGTGTACATGATTCCATAGATGTTTACGCAGCTAATACTGAATATCTGCAATGGATTGAAGATGCAACATCTGAGACACCTTATGATATCTACGTTATTGCACAGGACACAGAATCAACTCCGAATATTCAAACCACTCCCGTTCTGCTTGGATGTACCACAACCTTTACAAAGTCTCTTGCCTTTACAAATCCACAATCTTTTGATACTGTATATATAGGAGACACTCTAACATTTGAATGGAATGCTGTTAAGATAGATAGCATATTGGTTGGAGGTTACGATTATGCCGATAGCAGTGACTTTATGTTAACTGTAGATGAATTCGAAAATCCTGCTCCTGTTGCTGCAGATACCGGTCATTTTAGGTTATGGATTCCATACGATGCAAACACCGATTCAGTTGAATTCTATCTCTATGACGCGGAAGAAACAGAACTCCATACCGACTCATTGCTTATCTATCTGATCGATACAATACCACCTAAAATAGAAAAAACTACACCGGCTAATGGTTCAACCGGTTTTCTGCCTGCCGGTCAATTCACTCTTTACTTCACAGAAAATGTTATAATTGGTGCCGGAAATATTTACTTGTTTGAAGCAAACGGAACTCCGGTTGATACATTTGATGTAACTGAGATTTACTTTGATCAAAACTTATTCTCATTTACACCGGAGTTTCCACTGGAGCCAGGGACTGAATACTATTTCGAAATTGATGCAGGTATTGTAACCGACTGGAAAAACAGAGAATTTGAAGGAATTACAGACAGTAACCCATGGAGCTTCACTGTTGCTTCAAACGAACTTTATTTCTCAGAATATGTCGAAGGAAGCAGTGATAACAAGGCTCTTGAGATATATAATCCAACCAATGAAACCATTGACCTTTCTCAATATGGAATTGCAATAAGTACAAATGGTGGAAGCTGGCAAAATCCTGATCCGTTAACCGGAATGCTTGATCCGGGAGATGTTTATTTAATAATCAATCCGGATTTTAATTTCTCACTTATTGATTCGGCTGCTATAGTTGATACAATATGGGGGTTCGCTACAAATCACAATGGTAATGACGGACGGGCACTTGTTAAGTTAATTGAAGGATCGTGGGATAAAAATCACACTTCATCTTTCATTGATATAATTGGTTACAACGATGGAAATCCCGGAGCCGGATGGGATGTTGCAGGGGTAACTGCTGCCACAAAAGACCATACACTGATAAGAAAAACTGCCATATCAATTGGAAATACTGACTTCACCGAATCAGCAGGTACAAGTACGGAAGATTCCGAATGGAGAGTATTCGATCAGGATTTTTTTACTAATCTTGGATATGCAACACCAAACGCTAGCAATGAAACGAATATCCTTGAATTTATTCTGAAGGACACACTCGGGAATAATATCACAGATAATACAATAATTGACAACCTGGCATATTCAGTTGATGTGGAAATTCTGTTTGGCTATGGATCAGTAATTGATTCTTTGGTACCGGAGATCACTCTCTCTGAAGGAGCAATCAGTTATCCTGCTTCAGGGGATACAGTCGATTTCTCAAGCACCGTTACCTTAACTGTTACAGCTGAAGACAAATTAACTTTCCAGGACTGGATTATTAACCTTACCATAGCTTCTGCGAAAAGCACTGAAGCCAACATAACATCATTTGAAGTAAACGATCAAATTGGAGATGCTATAATTGATACAGCAACTCATACTGTAACAATTACAGTTGAATACCTGACTGATTTAATTACACTTACTCCAGAGATTGAGATTTCTTCTTTTGCCACAATTGTACCTCTTTCAGGTATAGCGCAGGATTTTACTGACCCTGTTGTATATACTGTAACTGCTGAAGATAATACAATAATACAGAAGTGGACAATAACCATTTCTGAAGAAAATATACCTTTTATGTCAATCTACGATATCCAGTATACAACTGAAACATCAGGTGATTCACCTCACATAGACGAGAAGGTTAGAGTAGGTGGAATTGTCACAGCCATTGATTCTCTCCTGGACTTTAATGGATACTTCCTGCAGGATAGTACAAGTACCTGGAACGGAATATACGTTTATGATCCAAATCGTGACAGCACCGAACCAGGTGATAGTCTGACTATTGTGGCAACAGTTGCTGAATATTATAATGTCACACAGGTGTCCGGTATAGTTGAATACATCGAAAACAGTACAGGAAATACATTGCCGTATCCGTTGGTCATCACAACCGGCGTAACTAATCCCGAACAATATGAAGGTGTATTAGTCACTATTGAGAATGCCGAATGCACCAATAACAACCCGGGTAATGATGAGGTTGAGATGAATGATGGCTCAGGCGCTATTATTGTAGATGATTATATATATGATTATACAGATACCGTTGTTTTCACAAAATCCAATATTTACAGGATTACCGGTGTAATGTATTACTCATCCGGTGATTATAAGATCATCCCAAGAAATGTGAATGACATTGAAGATGTTACAGCTGTAAAAGATCTATTTACCGGAGTAAACATCCAACTATATCCAAACCCAAATAATGGTCTGTTCAGGCTTATTGTAAGCAATACCAAATCCGAAAGCCCCGGAATTGAGATAATGAACATCCATGGACAAATACTTTTCAGAAATGTTATCAATAATTCCACCGGCTTTAGTGAGAATATTGATATTACAAAATTCGGTAAAGGATTGTACTTGCTAAGGATTAATGATGGCAATAATACTAAAGTTGAAAAGATTCTGATTCGGTAATCAGGTTGTATATTTACATTATGATTCTTATCTTGCAGTCTGTTTTTTCAAAAACATTAAAACCCTACTCTTAATAAACTCAAAAAAATAATTATGAAACGAAAAATTAATTTCCTGCCGGCACTTATTATGGTGCTGGCAATTTTTACTTCTGGCTTTGCCCTTGCAGAAAAAGACAAAGAAAAAAATAAAGAAGAAGAAGAAGGAAAACTTAAATCAAGCACATTCTCCGGTTTGAAATGGAGAAGTATTGGTCCTGCATTTACTTCGGGACGAATAGCAGATTTTGCAGTTAATCCACGAAATCATTCAGAATGGTTTGTTGCTGTTGCCAGTGGGAATATCTGGAAAACAGAGAACAATGGCACTACTTTTAAGCCGGTATTTGATAACTACGGAGCTTATTCGATGGGATGTCTTGCAATGGACCCAAACAATCCGAATGTTGTATGGGCAGGAACAGGTGAAAATAATCACCAACGCGCCCTGGGATATGGTAACGGTGTATATAAATCCAGTAACGGAGGAAGTTCCTGGAAGAATATGGGTCTTAAAGAATCACGTCAGATTGGGAAAATTGTGATCGATCCAAGGAATTCTGATATTGTTTTTGTAGCTGCTGAAGGTTCAGCATGGGGGCCGGGAGGTAACCGTGGACTTTATAAAACAACCGATGGCGGGGAAACCTGGAAGAAGGTTCTTGAAATAAGTGAAGAAACAGGTGTGAATGAAGTGGTGTTAGATCCTTGTAATCCGGATTTGATGTACGCTACATCAGAGCAAAGAAGACGTCATGTACACACCAAAATTGGTGGCGGACCCGAGTCGCGCTTTTATAAATCAACCGATAATGGTGAAACATGGCAAAAAATAACCAAAGGATTACCATCAGGCCATGTGGGCGGAATGGGACTTGCTATTTCTCCGGTTAATCCGGATGTCCTGTACATAATTGCAGAAGCAGAGGGTGAGACAGGCGGATTTTTCCGTTCTGTTAACAGGGGTGAATCATGGGAAAAAATGAGTGATCACCACGCAAGCGGTCAGTATTATAACGAGATATTTTGTGACCCGGTGGATATTGATAAAGTTTATAGCATGGAAACAATAGCCAGGGTTACCACAGATGGCGGTAAAACATGGAATTCAATCGGTAATAATAGTCGTCATGTGGATGACCATGCAATGTGGATCGACCCTGAGGATACAAAGCACTTTATTATTGGCGGAGACGGAGGTATATACGAATCGTTTGATGGCGGAAAAAACTATATTTTTAAAACAAACCTTCCGGTTACCCAGTTTTACAGGGTATCAGTAGATAATGATAAACCTTTTTATAATGTTTACGGAGGAACCCAGGACAATAACAGCTTTGGCGGACCGTCTCAGAATTTGAGTTCTGCAGGAGTTACCGCAGGTGAATGGATTGTAACAGTTGGCGGCGACGGATTCTGGCAGGCTAACGACCCAACCGATCCAAATATTGTTTATTCAGAATCGCAATACGGCCACAGTGCCAGATTTGACAAAAAGAGTGGTGAAAGTATTAGCATTCAACCACAACCACGTAAAGATGAGGATACTTACCGGTGGAACTGGAATGCACCGTTAATTCTTAGTCCACATTCCCATACACGTCTTTATGTTGCTGCCAATAAAGTGTTCCGCAGTGAAGACAGGGGGAATTCATGGAAAGTGATATCGGATGATCTGACAAGACAACTGGACAGGAATACATGGAAGGTAATGGGTAAATACTGGAGCGTTGACGCAGTTAGAAAAGATGTGTCAACTTCACAATACGGAACAATCGTATCGTTGGTGGAATCGGAAGTAAAAGAAGATCTGTTATATGCCGGTACTGATGACGGACTGATACAGGTTACCGAAAATGCAGGAACAAACTGGCAAAGCACCGGTGATTTTGAAGGAGTACCTAAATATACATATGTTAGTGATATCTGTCCTTCGAAATTTGATGAAAATATTGTTTATGCTGCTTTTGATAACCGGAAAAGAGATGATTTTAAGCCTTACATATTAATAAGCAGTGATAAAGGTCAGACCTGGAAATCGATAAGCACCAACCTTCCTGAAAATGGAACTGTTCACACTATTGAACAAGATTTTGTAAATTCCGATCTGCTTTTTGCCGGCACTGAATTCGGAGTTTTCTTTTCCATCGACGGAGGTGAAAAATGGGAGCAGTTGAAATCAGGAATACCTTCGGTTGCTGTCAGGGATATGGTTATTCAGAAAAGGGAAAACGACCTGGTATTAGCCACATTTGGACGTGGTTTCTACATCCTGGATAATTATACCCCTCTAAGATCATTCAAACCTGAAATTCTTGAAGAAAATGCACATGTTTTTCCAATAAAAGACGCTCTGGTATATATCAGAGAAAGAGGAAGATATGGACAGGGTTCAACACCTTACATTGGTAAGAATCCTTCATTCGGAGCTACTTTCACCTACTATTTTAAAGAAGGACTTAAAACCCAAAAAGACTTAAGAAAAGAGAAAGAGAAGGAACAGTTTAAGAAAGGTGAAAAGATTGAAGTATTATCACGGGATGAACTCAGGGAAGAAGGCAAAGAAGAAAAACCTCATATCCGTTTCACTATATATGATGACCAGGATAATATTGTCAGGAAGTTTACAACTAAAGCATCAAAAGGTATCCAAAGAAAAACATGGGATCTCAGGTATGAATCCAATTCTCCCGTGCGGCTTAGAAATGATGAATCCGATCCTATGGCAGATGGTGGTGGTGGTATTCTTGCAGTTCCGGGAATGTATAAGGTTTCCATCTCTAAAGTTTTTCAGGGAGAAGTAACAGAACTGGTTAGCCCTACTGAGTTCAACGTCGTGGCTCTTAATAATACAACCGTTCCTGCAGAAAACCGGAAAGAAGTGTTTGAATTCCAGGAAAAGGCCGCCGAACTTGCCGGCACTATACAAGGAGTAACAAGATATACATCAGACCTGAGTGAAAAAGTTGAATATATCCTTCAAACTCTCTACAGGATGCCTGGTTCAACTCCTGAAATGGTTGCAGAAGCAAAGAGAATCAGAAACGAGATTGATGAAATTAAGTTTATCTTTTACGGACACGAAGCAAAAGCAAGCTGGGAAGAAGTGCCCCCGGGACAAATGCCGTTACAAAGACGATCAAGAAATATGGCTTATACTCATTATGGCTCTACCGCACCATTAACCCAGACAGAAAAAGATGCTTATAATATACTCTCTGAAAAGCTTCCACCGCTTATTGAAAAACTGAAGAAAATTGACGAACAGGAACTTAAGGAACTTGAAAAACAAATGGATCAAGCAGGTGCGCCCTGGACACCGGGCAGGATTCCTGATTGGAAATAAAATATTTTTTTAAAATAAAATTTATACTATTTTTGTTTTCACAAATAAATGTTTTTCTTTCGAAGAAAAATAGTTATTTTAGTATTTAATTTACTATATATGAAAAAACTAGCAATAGTATGTGCGGCCTGCATGGTATTAGGTATAATTCTCAGTTCCTGTAACAGGGAAGTTTGTCCTGCATACAGTAATGCTGATACTGTACAGACTGAAGAAGCTGCGTAAACAGGAACTTTTTTAGTTTTTTTCGCCTTCAGTTATCAAATTCTGAATCAGGATTTTAAGTTATTCGGTTCAGCAATTTTGTTTATTATGAAGAAGGTCCAATTACTTCTACTTATATTTCCCCTTTTTTCCCTGGTTGGTATCTCGCAGGGAGAGTTAGATATTCAGCAAAAAGCTTTTTTCAGAAACGAGAAATCTATCGGTCTTATGCTTAATTCAACCGGTTATGGATTAAGCTTTAGATATGGGGAAAGAATTAACTTCTTTAACAAAAGAATATTTGAGGGAGATATAAGTATCCTTAAACATCCTAAAGAATATAAAACAACCAACCCCTATTTCCCAGGTAACAGGCAATTTGTTTTTGGCAAGCTAAACTTTCCATTAACTATCCGTGGCGGAATGGGTTTTCAGCGTATTATCTTTAAAAAAATTGATCAGGGGGGTATTGCTATCCGTTACATTTTTTCCGGGGGACCCTCATTTAGCTTATATAAACCAATTTACTACGATGTACTCTACCCTCTTTCGCTTTATGAAAGTGAAGTGAGAAGTGAAAAGTTTAATGTCTCAATCCATTCACGTGTTGATATTTACAGACAATCGTCATTCCTGAAAGGAATAAACGAAATAAAAATTGTCCCGGGGGCTTATGGTAAGGCAGGGATAAATTTTGAATATAGTAAACAAGACAGGGTAATTCACGCAATTGAAATTGGTGTTACATTTGATGCCTTTCTAAAAAAAATACCGATAATGGCCAGTGAAGATAATCTCTGGTTTTTTCCAGCACTTTATGTGAGTTACAGGTTTGGTCGTATTATGGATAAGAAAACACCACTTCCTGAAAATCCCGAATTTAATCAGGAACTATCCCCTGTGTCTATCGGTTATTAGTACCTGGAATGCAACTTTTCAGTCGGCAATTGGCAGCCAGCGACCGATCGACTGATTTATGACAACAATCATTGATGAATTGATAATTATTCCTAATTTTGTATGAAATTTTATAAACAATATTTAATTACTTGAATTATGGCAAAAATAAAAATTGCAATCAATGGATTTGGACGAATTGGAAGAAATGTTTTTAAGATCGCCCTTGAAAGACCGGATCTTGAGGTAGTTGGGGTCAACGACCTTACAGACACAAAAACCCTTGCACATCTTTTGAAATACGATTCTACACAAGGAAGATACGAAGGAGTTACTTATGAAAACGAATTCTTAATAGTTAACGGACTGCAGGTTAAAGTTACTGCTGAAACTAACCCTGCAAATATCCCATGGTTAGAAACCCCGGATGTTGTTGTCGAATCAACTGGTGTTTTTCGGTTAAGGGAAAGTCCAAAAGGCGGCTATGGTGACCATCTGAAAAATGGAGCAAAAAAAGTCATCTTAACAGTTCCGGCAAAAGATACAATTGATAAGACTATTGTTCTCGGGGTAAATAGCGAAGATATTAAACCTGAAGATCAATGTGTTTCCAATGCATCTTGTACAACTAACTGCCTGGCACCTATTGCTAAAGTGCTTAATGATAAGTTTGGAATTGTGAACGGTTTGATGACTACTATTCATTCCTATACAAACGATCAGAGAATCCTGGATTTTCCACATTCAGACCTTCGCAGGGCAAGATCTGCTGCTGTATCTCAAATACCAACCACAACCGGTGCTGCAACTGCTGTAGGAAAAGTTATTCCTGAATTACAGGGAAAATTAGATGGAATGGCAATCCGTGTTCCCACTCCAACCGGATCCCTGGTTGACCTGGTTGCTAATCTGAAGGTTGAAGTTACAGTTGAAGAAATTAACGCTGCAATGAAGGAAGCTGCTGATGGACCAATGAAAGGAATTCTTGAATATACTGAAGATCCCATTGTATCTGTTGATATAATACATACTGAGTATTCATCTATTTTCGATGCTCTTAGTACAATCGTGAATGGGAAAACTGTTAAAGTACTATCATGGTATGACAACGAATGGGGATACTCAGCAAGAGTGGTTGACCTGTGTGAAAAACTATTTGAATAATTTATCTGAATAATTATTTAAAAAAAAGACCTGAAATTAATTTCAGGTCTTTTTTTTATTCATACACTATTTTTATGTCGAAAGGCATTTGAACAGACTCCTTGTAATGAAGTCCCAGATTATATATCGCCTCATCTTCCTCCTCATAATACCACTCTACAATACATGGGTTACCTGCATCATAATGCTTTTTAATAATACGTAGCAATTCAAGAATAAATTTTGACGATCCGCTGTTGGCGTATTCAAGTTTCATTACCACCAAAGTTTTTTCAGCCGGGTTCTGAAAATACTTATCAACCCATTTAAAAATGTTCCTGTAGAAGGCATCCGGATTCTCGTGAATGGAACGACCCTCTAATCTAAAAACCCCTGTTGTATTACCAAAGTTAACATATGGTGATATTTTAGATTTTTCAATAATAAGATCCTTCATGATTAATATATATTTAAATGTATCGAAATTTCAATGATTATGGTTTGATAATTGACTAATTTCATTATGCTTTATCTTTTAAAGTCGGCAATCTTCAGTCGGCAGTCGGCAATCTGAAGATTGGACTATTTATACTTTTTAGTCCCGATCTATCGGTAATGTGATTAAGAATATGTTATAATTGTTTGATTGTTCTTTTCTTTTTTGCCGACTGTGGACTGTGGACTGCCGACTATTATCTAATTATCTATAAAACCTAAAAATTAAGTTTTTATTAAATTAATTTACTAAGCAATGTTCTTATTCATAATGCAATGCTTTTATCGGATCAAGTTTAGAAGCCTTAACTGCCGGTATATATCCACTAATTAATCCAACAATAAAACATGCCGCAACCCCACCAAAAATCCATATCCATGGAACAACAAAAGATGATTTGAGAAGAACTGACATAAGATTACCAACAAGCAGGCCCAGAATAATCCCAACAACCCCGCCCATCTGACCAATTAATATTGCTTCAAATAAAAATTGTTGCTTAATCATTTGTGCTTTTGCTCCAATAGCTTTTCGAATACCTATCTCCTTTGTTCTTTCAGTAACCGAAACAAGCATAATATTCATTAATCCAACCGTAGCACCAAGTAGAGTTATCAAACCAATAATGGATGCTGCTACACTTACTTTCCCCATACTTTCTATCAGAATTTTTACCAGATTGTCACTTTGAGTAATGTTAAAATCACTCTCATCCCTGGCGGTGAGGCCCCTAACTACTCTGAAAGCCCCCTCGGCTTCACTAACCATAATATCCAAAAGCTTGGAATCATCGGGTAGGACATTTATCTTGAATGACATCCTGGGACGCGAAAAATTTTGCCGTACATTGGTTACCGGTAAAACACACAACCTTTCATCCCCAAAAACACTTGAACCCTGGGTTTCAAGTACTCCAATTATTCTATACTTACCGTTTCCTACTGAAATAACTTTATTTAACGGATTTTCAGAATCTTCAAAAAGATCATTAACAATTTCAGAGCCAACAATGACAAAGTTTCTATTTGTCTCTATCTCTGTAGAAGAAAAATTCCTTCCTTTTGATAATTTCTTGCCTGAAACCCTCAAATAATTCTCATCACTGCCCAGAACCTGGATATTTGGATTGGTTTTTTCAGATTTGTGTTTTACCGTAGCCATACCTGAAGCATATATTGAAATTGAAACTGCACCGGGAAAAATAAAATCATCCTTAAACTTTTTTGCCTCCTGATATGAAATGTAAGGGTGATTCTTTTTCCTGTAATGCTGGTCACCTACCTGGATATTCATTGATCTGCTCTCAATTGTAAAGGAATTTGCACCAAGCATTGTGAATTGCTGTGTTATTGAATTCTTGATAGAATCAATAGCTGTAAGTATCCCCACCAGGGCCATTATTCCAAAGGCAATAATTAAAATAGTCAATATAGTCCGTACCTTGTTTGTTTTTACCGATTGAACTGATACCCTGAGGTTTTCTCTGAATAAACCTATTTTCATCCGTTTAAATATTTTATGTTAGTTACAAGGTTACTTATATTTTCTACCTTTTTTCAAGTTCTGTGGTATTGGTTACTCGCTCCCACAATAACCCATTGCACAAACCCGCTCGTGAACTTCCATGTGGAAAAACCCGGATACTGTTGTGCAATCATTATTTAATCATTTTTGTTTGTGGATTAATGATACATGGTAGTTTCATAGTCGTAAATTATCAAATCCTGTTAAAAGGAACTACATTAATTTTTCTTTTCAGAGAATAAAAGTAAGAAAAATTAATCAATAAATTTGTCCGGTTTACAGGATACAAAGAATATATTAGTAGATTTACCTGTTTTTTATTCCATCAAAATATTTTATTATAAACTTAAATATCAATACACTATGACCTTTAACATTGAGATGATTCGAACAGTATATGCCGGCTATAAAAAAAATGTTGAATCTGTTAAAAAAATTATCGGCAAACCAATGACTCTTACTGAAAAGATTCTCTATTCCCATACAGATAGTAGTTTTAAAAATAAAATATTCGAACGAGGAAATGATTATGTTGATTTTAAACCAGATAGAGTAGCAATGCAGGATGCCACTGCTCAAATGGCGCTTTTGCAGTTTATGCAGGCTGGTAAAGAAAAAACTGCAGTTCCTGCTACTGTCCATTGCGATCACCTGATACTGGCAGAAACCGGAGCTGAAACTGATTTAAATAAAGCTAATATTACCAATAAAGAAGTTTATGACTTTCTTGCATCAGTCTCCAACAAATATTCAATCGGTTTCTGGAAACCGGGTGCCGGAATTATTCACCAGGTAATTCTGGAAAACTATGCGTTCCCCGGTGGAATGATGATTGGAACAGACTCTCATACTCCTAATGCCGGTGGCTTAGGAATGGTAGCTATTGGTGTTGGTGGCGCAGATGCTGTTGACGTTATGGCCGCTATGCCGTGGGAGTGTAAATTTCCAAGATTAATTGGGATAAAACTTACCGGGAAACTTAGCGGCTGGACATCAGCAAAAGATGTGATACTTAAAGTTGCAGGGCTGCTTACTGTTAAAGGTGGGACAGGGTGTATTGTGGAATATTTTGGTGAAGGTGCAAAAAGTATTTCAGCTACAGGGAAAGGCACCATTTGTAATATGGGTGCTGAAATCGGAGCAACAACATCTTTATTCGGATACGATAATAAAATGGAAGAATACCTGCGACAAACCGGCCGGGATGATGTTGCAGATGCTGCCAATAATTCCGCTGATCTGCTCACAGGGGATAAGGAAGTTTATGAAGATCCTGAAAAATATTTCGACCAGGTAGTTGAGATCAATCTGTCAGAACTGGAACCATATATTAACGGACCATTTTCTCCAGATCGTGCGTGGTCCCTGTCTGAATTTGCAGATGCGGTTGATAATAACAACTTCCCTGAAAAACTGGATGTTGGATTGATCGGTTCATGTACTAATTCATCATATGAAGATATTAGCAGGTCAGCCTCAATTGCCCAACAGGCAATTGACAAAAAATTAAAGGTAAAATCAGAATTTACTGTTACACCTGGCTCAGAATTGATACGATTTACTATTAAACGGGACGGATTTATTGATATTTTCGAAAAAATAGGTGGTGTCGTTCTTGCAAATGCCTGTGGCCCATGTATTGGTCAGTGGAAACGTGAGGGTGCAGAAAAAGAAGAAAAGAATTCTATTATCACATCTTTTAACCGGAACTTTGCCAAAAGAAACGATGGAAATCCTAATACTTATGGCTTTGTTGCATCACCTGAGATTGTAACTGCCTTATCCATTGCAGGTAACCTTAAATTTAATCCTATTAAAGATACTCTTACCAATGAGAATGGAATAGAAGTGAAACTCAGTGAACCTGAAGGTCTTGAATTTCCGGTTGCAGGTTTTGAAGTTGAAGACAGAGGTTATCAGCATCCTGTTGAAGATGGAAGCGGAGTTATAATTAATATTAAATCCGACTCAAAACGACTTCAATCACTCACACCTTTCAGTAAATGGGATGGAAATGATATGAAAGACCTTAACCTGCTTATTAAAGCAAAAGGGAAATGTACAACCGACCATATTTCAATGGCAGGCCCATGGTTACAGTACCGCGGACACCTTGAAAATATCTCTATGAATCTCCTTATCGGAGCAGTAAATTATTTTAACGATAAAACCAACTATATTAAAAACCAGCTCACTGTAGATTATGAAGAAGTACCAAAAGTTGCTAAAGCATATAAAAAAGCAGGTATAGGAACCGTTATTGTGGGTGACGAAAATTATGGAGAGGGATCATCAAGAGAACATGCAGCTATGGAACCACGGTTCCTGAATGTTAAAGTTGTACTGGTAAGATCCTTTGCAAGGATCCATGAAACAAACCTTAAAAAGCAGGGGGTTCTCGCAATTACTTTCGATAATCCTGATGACTATGATAAAGTTCAGGAAGATGATACTTTCCAAATTACAGGCCTTACCGAATTTGCCCCCGGGAAGTCACTTTCAGTGTTTCTTAATCATATCGAAGGTACAATAGACCAAATAAAAGTAAACCACTCGTATAATAAAAACCAGATTGAATGGTTTAAAGCAGGTTCAGCGCTAAACCTTATCCGGAAACTGAATGCCAGATAGCGAAAAGTAAAGAGCAGAGAGCAGAGAGCAGAGAGCAGAGTGACCCGTCCTGAAAAATGTCTACACAATACTTAAAAAAAATGTTAAAAGACAACAGGACAAGACAAAAAGAAAAAAATAAGCCTGTCAAGTTTGCGATTTCCAAAAAAAGCACCATGCTTCAGCATGGTGTTCAAAGAAGAGTATGCAATTGAAATAGTGCGCTTTAGCGTACTTCTACCAGGAAAATAAATCTCTACTAAACAAATTTTTTAAAAAATAACTAAGTTTTTAGTTGTATAACTAAACATTTAGTTATAGATTTGTTACATGAAAGAACTTACAAAAGCCGAAGAACAAATTATGCAGATACTATGGAAGCTTGACGAAGCTTTCGTAAAAGAAATTATCGGTAAACTTCCTAACCCCAAACCGGCGTACAATACTGTTTCAACCATTGTGCGAATTCTTGAGAAAAAGGGGTTCGTTGCTCATACCGCGTTCGGTAAATCACACAGGTATCATCCTCTTGTAAAAAAAGAGGACTATACCAAAGTGTATATGAAAAGTTTTGTGAACAACTATTTCAGCAATTCTTTTGAAAACATGGTCTCTTTCTTCGCTAAAGAACAAAGCATTAGTATAAACGAAATGGAAGAGATAATGAAGATTATGGAAAAAGAGATCCAAAAGCAGAAAGGAGACTGAATATGAATGAATTTGGTGTTTTTCTATACGAATCAGGCATAAGTCTGTCTGTATTGTATATCTTTTACTGGTTCCTGCTAAGAAAAGAAACCTATTTTTCCCTGAACCGGATCATTCTGGTTTCCACACTGTTGCTTGCTCTGATAATACCGTTTATCAGGATTACCATTACAGGTCATACAGAACAGGGTTCAATAGTATATGTTTTTGACCGCTTTATTATGGATCCCCTGGTAGTTAGCCCGGAAACGGTACATGCTGAAAAAATTCAAAACATTAGCCTGATCCAGATCATCTATTTCATCTATTTTGCAGGAGTGATCTTTTTTTCCTTTAAGTTCTTTGTACAGTTCTTTCAAATATTTAAACTGGTGAAGAAATACGGAACCAGGAAATTACTCGGTTACAAAATTGTACCGATTGATAATAACCTCTCCCCTTTCTCTTTTTTCAACTTTATCTTCATCAATTCCGAAAAGGTAAAGGAAGATGAACTGAAGAATGTTCTGTATCATGAAGGAGAACATGCCAGGAGACTTCACACCATAGATATTATTCTGCTTGAGATAATTTGTATTATCCAGTGGTTTAATCCCTTTATCTGGTTATACAAACTGGCACTCCGTGAGATACATGAATATGAAGCTGATTTGAGAGTTATAAAAAACGGGGGAAATAAATTGAACTACCAGCAATTAATTTTACAACAGGTTTTTGGTAACCAGTTCTTTCAGGTAGTTCATCATTTTTTAACCAATTCATTAACTAAAAAACGAATAACCATGATATCAAAAATAAAATCAAAAAAGAGAACAATCATAAAAGCATTGTTCATTTTACCGGTTGCAACACTATTGGTAATGATATTCTCCTTTACACGGGGAACGGAATCCAATGATATGTTGGATAACTTTGAACTAATAAAAAATGGTGAGCGGATTAATCCCACCGAATATTTCAGCGATGTAGAAATAGATGGACTAAGAACCCCTTTGTCTATAACTCCACAAGAACAGGATACTATTGTTTTTGAGACAGTCGAAGAACCACCAAGCTTCAGTGGAGAAGGCTATTCAGGATTCCGGAAATTCGTAATGAAAGAACTTGTTTACCCTGAAGAAGCAGCAGAAAACGGCACTACAGGAAAAGTGTTTGTTCAATTTATTGTTGATGCTAAAGGAAAGGTCAGAGATGCAAAAGTTCTTAAGGTTATTTCAGTAGATAATAAGGATGCTGTCAGAATCATTAATGCCCCGCTTCTTGAAAAAGAAGCATTAAAAGTCGTAAACTCCAGCACCAAATGGGAACCGGGTAAAAACAAAGGAAAGCCGGTTAATGTACAGATGGTTATGCCAATACAATTTGTGCTTCAAGGCGACAAGAAACAGGATGAACCTGTCGCAACGGGGGATATACCTGAAGATATTTTCTTTATTGTTGAAGAAATGCCATATTTTCAGAATAAAGGGTTGAATAGTTTTCGAGATTGGGTTATGAAGCAACTGATCTACCCCAAAGAGGCGAAAGAACAGGGAATTGAAGGCATTGTTTATATCCAGTTCGTAGTAAATACAAAGGGTGATGTAACAACGACAAAAATTATGAGAGAAGCAGATCCCCTGCTCGATGCAGAAGCTATCAGAGTTGTTAAATCCAGTCCGCAATGGACACCGGGAAAACAAAGAGGACAGGAGGTAAATGTTGCTTTCACTTTCCCGGTAAAATTTTCTCTGGGTGATACAGAAAAAAACGAACCGAAGGAAAAAACTATTCCGGTGGAGGAAATAAAACAGGATGAACCTGTCGCAACGGGGGATATACCTGAAGAAATTTTCTTTATTGTCGAAGAGATGCCCATATTCCCTCACGATTCTCTTGAGAGCATGGATGCATTTCGGAATTATGTTATGGGTCAATTAATCTACCCGGAGGAAGCTGCAAAAAAAGGCATTAACGGCAAAGTGGATGTTCAGTTTGTTGTAAACAAAAATGGAGATGTAAAAAATGTTAAAATAAAAGAAGGAGATGATCCCCTGCTCAATGCAGAAGCCCTTCGTGTTATTAAATCCAGTCCGCAATGGATTCCCGGAAAACAAAGAGGACAAGTGGTGAATGTTGCATTCACTTTCCCAATAATGTTTGTAACTCAATAGTATTTTTACTGTCTGAAAATTAAAAAAACCGAGCCGGCGGAAGAAGTTTTTCCGGTGAAAAAGACAGATAACTAAACTAATAATTCATACCTTTATTCAGATATATAACAGGTATGGAACTTGAAAACCGGATAGAGGCATTTGCCGAACTTGGAAAATTTTTAAGACAATTTGAAATCTCAAGTTCTAAGATAAAAGATCCTGAAAAGTTAACCACAAAGTTCTTCAACCGGTTTGAATCAGCAATCAGGGAGATCAATCTTCACAACCCCTGGTTTATAGAAAAATTTGTGCGCCAGGCAGTAACCGGTATAGGCTGGTCGCTTGAAAAATCCAGGATTCAAAAATGGCTGGAACAATACCCGGAACTTAAAAACACCAAAAAGAAAATCTCTGCAGGTGTAGTAATGGCAGGGAATATTCCCATGGTGGGGTTTCATGATTTCCTGTCTGTTCTTATTTCAGGGAACAAATTCACCGGACAACTTTCAACAAAAGATAATATTTTAATTCCTCTTATTGCTGATCTCCTTATAGAAATATATCCCCCTTTCCGGGACTCAATCCAATTTGCTGATAAACTTAATTCAGATTATGACGCTATTATTGCGACCGGAAGTGCCAATACGGCAAGGTATTTTAATTATTATTTTGCCAATTCTCCAAATATCATCCGGAAAAACAGGAATTCAGTTGCCATCCTGGATGGGACGGAAACCAGGCAGGAATTGGAGTTACTGGGCGATGATATTTTCCGTTATTTTGGATTGGGGTGCAGAAGCGTATCCAAACTTTATGTCCCTGCCGGATATGATTTCAGCCTGTTTTTCAATGCAATAGAACCTTTTGTATTTATTATTGACCATCCTAAATATGCAAATAATTACAAATACAATCGTTCAATAATACTAATGAATCAAATTAAACATGAAGATAATGGATTTGTATTATTAAAGGAGGATGAATCTATAGCCTCTCCCGTTAGTGTATTGCATTACCAGTACTATAATAAAAAAGAATTATTTAACTCACATTTTGAAGATAACCGGGATATTATCCAGTGCATTGTATCAGGTAACCCTGACTTCAACGCAATACCCCCCGGAAAAGCACAGAATCCCGAGGTCTGGGAATATGCAGATAATATTGACACCATTGAATTCTTGCTATCAAATAAATCAATCTCTTGAGAAATTATGTCAAAAAATAAAATATATCCCATTTTACATTTAATCCTTTACGCATTTATGCATTTAATCATTCCCAAAAGAATAAGATGTCAAATCTTTTAATCGTTATACTCGGACCAACAGGTATTGGAAAAACTGAAGTTGCCATAAAGGTTGCAACCGAACTGGATACATACATTATTTCAGCAGATTCAAGACAGGTTTTCAAAGAGCTTAATATTGGAACTGCTGTTCCTTCCCCATCTCAACTGAAAAAGATTAAACATTATTTTATTCAACATAAGTCAATACACGATTACTACAGTGCAAGTATATATGAGCAAGAGGTAATTTCTTTACTGAAAAAGCAATTCCCTGTAAAAGAAAAAATAATAATAGTCGGTGGTTCAGGACTTTATATTGATGCTGTTTGTGAGGGAATTGATGATATTCCCGATGTAGATCCTGAAATAAGAAAAAAAGTAGAGGAAAAGTTAAATAGTGAAGGGGTTAACAGTCTTAGAAACGATCTTCGGCTTCTCGATCCTGACTCTTATAAAAGAGTTGATCTGAAAAATCCCAAGCGCATTCAGCGGGCGGTGGAAATTTGCCTGTCAACCGGGAAACCATATTCGTCTTTTCTTACAGACCAAAACAAAAAAAGAGATTTTAAAATACTGAAAATTGGACTCAACAAGAAAAGAGAAGAACTGTATGAAATGATTAATAACCGGGTAGAAGAAATGGTAAAAGCCGGACTTGTTGAAGAAACAAAGAAGTTATTTCAATACCGGAATTTAAATTCTCTTAATACCGTTGGATATAAAGAACTGTTTGACCATTTTGACGGAAAAACCAATCTTGCTGAATCAATTGAATTAATAAAACGTAATACACGGCGATACGCCAAACGGCAGATTACCTGGTTCCAGAAAGATAAAAATATCCACTGGTTTAAACCTTCTGATATAGATAAAATATTTGAATTGATTCGTATGGAATAAAACAACTGTGGTAAAATTTATACATTTACGTCATAAATTACTCATTTTTGAAAAAGATATTTATCATAGGAACAGCTTACCCTTACCGGGGAGGACTTGCGGCATACAATGAAAGGCTGGCTACGGAGTTTATGAATAATGGAGAAGAAGTAACCATACACACATTCAAGCTTCAGTATCCGGGATTTCTGTTTCCGGGAAAAAGTCAGTTTGCATCGTGGGATGCCCCAAAACATCTTTCAATTAAACGAACCGTAAATTCAATAAATCCATTTAACTGGATATGGTTGGGTAGAAAAATAAAAAAGATAAAACCCGATCTGGTTATCTTTAAATACTGGATACCCTTTATGGCTCCATGTTTTGGCACCATTGCCAGGATTATCAAGCAGAATAAAAAAACCCGTATTATTACTATTGTTGATAACATGATCCCGCATGAGAAAAGACAGGGTGATAAATTATTAAATCGATATTTCGTAAAACCAATTGATGCATATATTGCTATGTCAGATTCGGTTCTCGAAGATATAAAGAATATTGATCCGGAAAAACCAAGAACTTTTTCTCCTCATCCATTGTTTGATAATTTTGGTGATGAAGTGTCAAAAAAAGATGCTCTGAATAAACTCGGTTTACCCGATCATCATAAATATATATTGTTTTTTGGTTTTATTCGCGAGTACAAGGGACTTGACCTTTTGTTAAAAGCCATAGCTGAAAAGAAGGTCAAAGATTTACCTGTAAAAGTACTTGTAGTAGGAGAATTTTACACAAAACCCGACCCTTATTACGAACTTATTAAACAGTTAAAAATTGAGGACCGGGTGATACTTAAAACCGATTTTATTGCCGACAGTGAGGTGAAAAACTATTTCTGTGCTTCAGATATTGTTGTCCAGCCCTACAAATCTGCCACACAAAGCGGCGTTACACAAATAGCTTATCATTTCAACAAACCAATGATAGTAACTGATGTGGGCGGATTAGCTGAGATTGTTCCTAACGGAAAGGTTGGTTATGTAGTTCAAAAGAACCCGGTAGCAATTGCAAAGGCAATTCATGCTTTTTTTACCGAAAACCGATCAAACGATTTTATTGAAAACATAAAAAGTGAAAAAAATAAATACTCCTGGTCACGAATGGTTGAAGCAATTGAAACAATTTATAAATCAATAAATAATCATCATAATGATAATAAGAAGTAAAGCTCCATTACGACTTGGACTTGCCGGTGGAGGTTCAGATGTATCTCCTTTCTCCGATTTATTTGGCGGAGCAATTTTAAACGCCACTATTAATAAATTCGCATATGCAACACTTATTCCACGTACAGACGGAAAAATTATTTTAAACTCTGTTGACCAGAAAAAAATTATAACACTCAACAGCACAAAAATATTAAAGCCTGACGGAACACTCGACCTGGTAAAGGGCATATATAATCGCATTGTTAAAGATTTTGCACATAGTCAACTGTCATTCGAATTGATCACTCACGTTGATGCACCTCCCGGATCCGGTTTAGGCAGTTCATCTACACTGGTAATTGCTATACTGGGAGCTTTTTGTGAATGGCTTAAATTGCCACTTGGAGAATATGACCTCGCTAACCTTGCCTATCAGATAGAGAGAATAGATCTTGAAATGGCCGGGGGAAAACAGGATCAGTATGCTGCTACATTCGGTGGTGTTAATTTCATGGAGTTCTATAAGGACGAAAAAGTTATTGTAAATCCGTTAAGAATTAAGGAGCAGGTAACAGACGAGTTAGCTTACAAAATGGTGCTTTTTAATACCGAATCAAGCCGGGTCTCATCAACAATCATCAATGAGCAGGTAAAAAATGTAAAAGAAAAAAAGAAAAACCCTATTGAAGCAATGCACAACATAAAAAAACTTGCTGTATCAATGAAAGAAGCTTTATTGAAAAATGAGCTTGATAAAATTGGCAGGATATTGAATAGCAGTTGGCGATATAAACGTGAAATGGCAGAAAATATAAGTAACCCGGCTCTCGAATCTATTTATGAAAGAGCCTTAAAAGCAGGTGCAACAGGAGGGAAAATATCAGGTGCCGGCGGAGGGGGATACATGTTTTTCTATTGCCCTGGCAATACACGCCACAAGGTAATTGAAGTGTTAAATAAGAACGGTGGACATGTGCAGGAGTATGAATTTACTAAAACAGGTCTGAAAACGTGGGAAGTGTGAAATGACAGAAGAAGCAATTATACTTGCAGGTGGTTTGGGAACCAGGTTAAAGAGTGTTATTAATGACATTCCCAAGCCGATGGCTCCAATTCATGGTAAGCCTTTCCTGGAATACCTCCTCTCCTACCTTGTTAAATTCAAAATTAAGAAGGTTGTGCTTTCAGTCGGGTATAAATATCAAAATATATTCGATTATTTCGGTGATAATTTTAAAGGAATGGAGCTATTATATGCCATTGAAGACAAACCTCTCGGCACAGGAGGAGGAATAAAAAATGCCATGTATCATATAAATAATGATCACTTTTTTCTCCTTAATGGCGACACTTTTTATGAGGTTGATCTTAATAAGCTTTATCATTTACATATAGAAGAAAAAGCTAATATTACTTTGTCACTATTACCAATGAATAAATTCAGCAGGTATGGTTCTGTGAAGGTGAACGGAACAAAAATTACAGAATTCAAACCAAAGAAATTTACAGAAAAAGGGTTAATAAATGGTGGTGTATATGTTATTAACCGATCGGTTTTTCAAGAACATTCTCCTGGTAGTAAATTTTCATTTGAGACAGACCTTCTTCAGGTAATGTGCAACAAACTTAACTTCCATGGATATATATCAGAAGCTCCTTTTATTGATATAGGGATACCTGAAGACTATAAGAAGGCCCTGGAATATTTCAGTTAATCTCCTTTTCTATCTGATATTGATTACGTTGAGGGGATGTCCGTGAGATAAGTTCCCCTAAAAATCCTGCAAGAAATAGTTGTGTTCCAATTATCATTGCCGTAAGGGCAAGATAGAAATACGGGCTTGCAGTAACCCTTCCGGCGGTAATATTATTTACAGTTTGATATATCCTAACCCCGCCAAGCCATCCTGCTGCCAGAAATCCAATCAGGAACATCAGGGTTCCCATAGTGCCAAAAAGGTGCATAGGGCGTTTTCCATATCTTGAAAAGAAACTGATTGTCAACAGATCAAGAAATCCTTTTAAAATTCGACTCATCCCAAACTTTGTGACGCCATATTTCCTTTTTTGATGCTGCACCACTTTTTCTCCAATTTTTACAAACCCCGCCTGTCGGGCAAGAATTGGAATGTACCGGTGCATCTCACCAAAAACTTCAATATTTTTTATTACTTCCTTTTTATATGCTTTCAGTCCACAATTAAAATCATGTAAAGGAATACCGGTTACACCGCGGGCTGTTCTATTAAAGAATTTGCTTGGCAGGGTTTTGGTAATTGGATCGAACCGTTTCTTTTTCCAACCAGAAACAAGATCATAATTCTCCTCAATTATCATCTTATACAATCCAGGGATTTCATCCGGACTATCCTGCAAGTCAGCATCCATAGTAATAACTACATTCCCATTTGCAGAGCAGAATCCACTGTGGAGAGCAGCCGACTTACCATAGTTTTTTCTGAATTTAATACCACGAACAAAACTATTTTCTAACGATAACTTCTCAATAACCGTCCATGACAAGTCAGTGCTTCCATCATCGACTAATATTATCTCAAATGAAAGTTTCCGGTTGACACACACATTCTCAATCCAACTTACCAATTCAGGAAGTGATTCCTCCTCGTTTAACAACGGAATTATTACAGAAATATCCATTAATAAATCATTTTTTTATTCAGTCGGGTTATCCTCCACTACACCTTTTTCTTGAAATAGTTCCTTTTTCTTTTTGACTATGGCTGAAGTTATTAATGACACAATTGCACCCAAAATTACCCCACCTAAAATTCCCTGTAATGCGGATTTCAACGGTGTGGGCAATTCTTTACCTTCTATTTTCTCCATTGCTATATCGATTTGTGACTCAGGTAATCCTCTACTACTCATAAACTCTCTCGTCCAATCCTGTGTTGCATCCATTAATCTTTGTATATAATCCGGATCAATAAAAGCATTAAAGATATAACTATAAATTGCCAGCAATATTGATGAAAAAGCAACAATCAATAAGCTATATAAGAAAGCTTTTCCATAATCTATATAGCCACCCAAAGTATCATTCCGGTAATTTTTTGTTAAAAATAAAAGTGCAAAGAAATAAATTGCAAGATTTATAACCAGTAAAAGAAGAGAAAGTTTAATTCCTACCGGGATTACATTAAACATATATAGAACCACGCTGTATATTATAAGTAAAAGCCCAAGTAGAATACCATGATTTAATGAATGTTTCCACATTAATGATTTGTTTTTTTCCATGATAAAGGTTTTTTTAGTTATACCTGACAAATATAAACTTTTTTGCACATTTTTAAAAAAGAGGCATTAAGAATCAGTATGAGTTTGCAGTATGAATAAAAGTTACTAATTTTGTATCGGGTAAGTCTTATACGGCCAGCTCCTACTGAACTCCCCCAGGACCGGAAGGTAGCAAGGGTAAGTGGTTGTAGCGGTGCGATATAAGTAGCTTACCCACTTTTTTTGAAGTTGGGGGTTAAGAGAGTTACGAGTTGAAATAATTTAATAGTTTTATACCCCTGTTTAGTAAAATCAATGGATTAGGAAAAATGTAATAAGATGCTGATTAAAATTTACCCGGAAAATCCTAGCGATAAACTTTTAGAAGAAGTAGTAAAAACACTTGATAATGGTGGGCTTATAATATACCCTACTGATACTGTTTATGGACTGGGATGTGATTTAAAAAATCACCGTGCTGTTGAAAAGGTGGCACGTATCAAGGGAGTAGATCCGTCAAAATCCGACTTCTCTGTTATCTTTCATGACTTAAGCCACCTTTCAGAGTACACAAAACAAGTTAACAACGATATTTTTAAATTAATGAAAAAGAACCTTCCCGGTCCTTTTACTTTCATCCTGCACGCTAATAATAATGTGCCTAAAATATTCAAGACTAAAAAGAAAACCATTGGGATACGGATCCCTGATAATAATATTGTTCATGAGATAGTCCGCCGTTTAGGAAGACCAATTATTACTACCTCAATCCACGATCCTGATGATGTTATTGAATATACCACTGACCCTGAGTTGATATTCGAAAAATACAGGAATTTGGTTGATATTGTTATTGATGGCGGCTATGGGAAAAATGAGGCGTCAACAGTAATTGATTGCACAGGTGATGAACCTGTTGTTGTAAGAGAAGGATTAGGACAAGTCAGGGGTTAAGACTTAACAATTGACCTACTTCTTCCAGAATGATGGTGAGAATATTACAAGAACTGTAAACAATTCAAGTCGGCCCATTAACATAAGAAATGAAAGGAACCACTTGCCGAAAATCGGTATATGAGAGTAATTTTCTGCAGGTCCTACTGCCCCTATCCCCGGGCCTATATTGCCAAGAGTGGCTGCTACAGCCCCAAAAGATGAATCCAGATCATAACCCAGAAATGAAATAACAATTATTCCAAAAACAGTAATTAACAAATAAAAAATAATAAACGCCATAATATTTGAGATAATCTGCGAAGAAACAGACCGATGATTAAACCTGGCAGGCAATACTGCCTTCGGATGTATCATTCTTTTCAATTCAAGCCAGCTATTCTTTAATAACAAAAGTATCCTCATCATCTTAATACTTCCACCGGTTGAACCTGCGGAACCACCGGTGAACATAAGCATAAGAATAATTACCCATAAAAACGGAACCCACCTGGAATAATCTGCTGTAACAAACCCGGTAGTTGTTACAATTGATACAACCTGGAATACTGCATTCCTGAATGATCCTTCAATAGACAGATTTTCAGTAAAATAAAGAACCAGCGATACAATAGAAGTAATACCCAGTAACAGCCCAATATAGAAGCGAAATTCTTCATTCTTCCATACTTTTCTAAACCTAAAGTGAAGTGCAAAGTATGAGAGCGTAAAGTTTGTACCGGCCAGGAACATAAAAAAGGTAATAACATATTGGATGTAGGGTGAAGTATAATATGCTATACTTGCTTGTTTGGTTGAATAACCACCGGTTGCCATAGTTGTAAATGAGTGATTGATAGCATCAAAAAAACTCATATCCCCGAACAATAATAATATAGCTTCAACACCTGTAAAAATTATATAGATACCCCAAAGACGTGAAGCAGTAGCTTTTATTCTGGGATGAAGTTTATCGGGGGTTGGTCCCGGAACTTCAGCGACAAATAATTGCATGCCTCCTATACCCAGAATAGGCAGAATAGCAATTGAAAGAACAATAATTCCCATACCACCTATCCACTGTGTCATGCTACGCCAAAGCAATAACCCGTGCGACATTGATTCAATATCGTTAAGAATTGATGCTCCGGTAGTTGTGAAACCTGACATAGTTTCAAAAAATGCATCTGTGAAATTCGATATCTCTCCGGAAAGTACAAATGGCAAACTACCGAAGAAAGAAAAAATGATCCAGGCAAATGTAACAATAATGTACCCTTCACGCCGGCCAAAGCTACTTGAAGCCTTAATAAAAAACATCCAGGTAAGCCCTCCTGTTACAATAGATATCCCTGAAGAAATCAGTATTGGAAATAAGTCAGGATCATGATAATACAAAGAAAAAGGAACTGCGAAAAGCATAAAAAGCCCTTCCAGCAAGAGAAGCAATCCCAGTACTTTTAAGATAATCCTGAAATTTATCATTATATAGTTTTACTAGAAGAAACTTTCAATTTTGTGTATAGCAGACGGAAGAGCAAAAACAACAACCCGGTCATTTGCTTCAACCCTGGATTTACCTGTAGCAATAAAACTTGTTTTACCCCTGATAATACCTCCCACCAGGGCATCATCGGGAAAATTAATATCCTGCAGAGAACCTTTCGTTATTTTTGATCCGGGTTTTGCAATAAACTCAAGTGCTTCAGCATCAGTACCGGTAAGGCACTTGATCATAGAAACCTGTGCACTCATGGTAAATCGTGATATTCGGCTGGCAGTGATAAGTTTCTTGTTTATTATCGTATCAATTCCCATATTCTCGGCAAGATTAATATATTCTATATTCTCAACCTCAGCAATAGTTTTCTTTACACCCATTTTCCTGGCAAGCTGACATGAGAGGATATTTGTTTCAGAATTACCTGTTACCGCAATAAAAGCATCCATGTTTTGCAATCCCTCGGAATTAAGCAGGTCAACATCGCGGCCATCGCCATTTATAACAAGCGTATTTTCAAGGATATCTGCTAATTGTATACTCTTTGCCTTATCAATCTCAATAAGTTTTATCTGGTATTCGTTTTCAAGCCTTAAAGCAGTAAGCTTACCAATCCGGCTTCCTCCAAGTATCATAAGATTCTTTATACCATAATATTGCTTGCCGGAATATCTCAGAACATCTTTTAAACCGGCTTTGTTTGATACAACATATACCGTATCATATAGCTCAAACTTATTATCGCCACGTGGTATAATTGTTTCCCCATTACGGGTAATAGCCACCGCCCTGTAATTAAGGGTACTTTCATTCTGTGTAACTTCCTGCAATGTCTTATTAATAATAAGTGCTTCTTTTTCAAGTTTCAAAACGAATAAAGAAAGCATTCCTCCTGTAAAGTCAATAAACTCAGTTGTTCCTGTTTTACGTAACAAACCAATTATCTCTCGTGAGGCTATCTTTTCGGGGTAAATAAGATAATCAATTCCCAGGCTTCTAAAAAGCTCAATATTTGAACCCTTTTGATATTCATTATTATCAATACGGGCAACTGTCATTTTAGCGCCTAATTTTTTTCCAAGAATAGCAGCTGTAATATTTGTGTGCTCAGTATTTGCAACAGCAATAAATAAATCAGCCTTTTTTATTCCTGATTCTTCAAGAAGCTCAATTGAAGTAGCCGAACCGGCCTTAACCATAACATCTAATGATGAATCAATTGAATGTAATTTATCCTCATCAGGATCAATAACCACAATATCATGGTTCTCATTACTAAGAATCCTTGCCAGATGTGTTCCAACTTCCCCGGCACCTCCAATAATAATCCTCATTGATTTTATTTTCATAATTTTTCAACAGTCTGGCAAATTAAAGGATAATCAAAACAATTAACCAATATTTTTACAGGAATTTTTCATCCGTTTAAATTTTTTATGTTAGTGACAGGGTTACTTATATTTTCTGCCTTTTTACAAGTTCTGTGGTAGTTGTTACTCGCTCCCACAAGAAACCATGGCGCAAACCCGCTCGTGAACTTCCATGTGGAAAAATCCGGATACTGTTAGGCAACCATTATTTAATCATTTTTGTTTGTGTATTAATGATACATGGAAGTTTCATAATTCAGAATGTTTTCTGCTTTTCAAAATCAAAAAAACAGGGACCATCATTTCTTACATTGTAATAGGAAAAATTGTTTCTGTCACATTCTTCCTTAAGCAAACGAGCTTTCCATTCAGGTATTATAGAGCTTATTATTACCTTATCAAAGGCTATTCCTTTATTTATATTACTAATACTCATACCATCAGGATTTGAATAAATAAGCCAATCAATATTTATTTTTTTACTATCGTTAAATACACCTTGAAAACTATCAGAATAAATGAAAAAACGCAAATTATGATAACTTACAAATCCTTTAGAAAGGAAGAGAGAGTTGTTGCGAAATATTGTTTTACCTTCCGATACAGATGCCAATGAAAACATAACTGCTTTTTTAATACCTGAAGCAATCATATGATTTTCAGTATAATAATTTAGCTGATTTTCTATGTTTTTTCCACCTGCATCATGAACCATGTAACTTGTTCTGCCATTAATAAAATTTATTGCAGTAACACCCTTGATATTGTATAATACGGCACTTTTTTGACTAAGCATTCCGTACAACTGATACAGGTTTATTGATAATAGAAGCAAAATAGAACCAAGTACCGGCAGGAAAAATGCACCTTTTTTTCGAATTAACCACAAGCTTGTAAAAATTACGATACAATAAAGAATTAAACTCTCTGCCCCGGAAATATTGATTCCGTCAATTATTGATAATGGAATTTCTCTTATTGTCTCTACACTAATATTCATTCCACTTATTATTAACGCCAGCGCTTTCCCAATAAATCCGGCAATAATTGGTTGGAATGAAAATATAAAAAACAGGAACCCAAAATAAAGTATCAATGTTGCTAAAGGAATTACAATAATATTAGTAAGCCAGAAATAAACAGGGAATTGATGAAAATAATATAAACTCAGAGGAAATGTACCCAGTTGGGCAGCAATGGACACTGCAACCAAACCTGATATTTTATCAACTAACCATAACCTGCTACGCATAAGATTATGCAAACGTGGTTGAAGAATAACAATCCCTAAAACAGCACAATAAGACAACTGGAATCCAACATTAAAAATCAGCGCAGGATTAATGAACATGAGTATAAAAGCTGAGATTGCCAGAGAGTTATATACGTTGGAATAACGACTAAGAGTCTGGCCTATAAGAACAAAAGAGAACATTGTGCTTGCACGTAATACCGACGGGGATAATCCCGTTAATAAAGCAAAAAACCATAAAGCAGCCATAATAACCAATACAAAAACAATTTTTCCCCAACGCCACCTTTTTAGAAATGATAAAGAATAGAATAATACAATATATAATATACCTATATGTAAACCGCTTATTGCAAGAATATGCACTACACCGGAAACCCTGTACGATTGCTTAATTTCGTCCCCCAATTTTTCTCTAAGTCCTAAAGTAAGGGCTCCTGCAACCTCCAGCACATCACCCTTCAAACCATATTCTCTGTATTTCTGAAACAAATGATTCTGCATCTTCACTCCTGCGAGAAGCAGTGGACTTCCTTTTTCCTCTCCTGTCTTTTTCCAACTTCCTGTTTCCAGAAATATTTGTTTATATACTCCGTGCCGGTGCATATACTCTTTGTAGTTGAACTCATAAGGATTCCCGTTAAAAGGTATCTCGCTGAAACCGGAAATAAAAACCACCCTGTCACCCGGAATTAGTTTTGCTGAACTATCATCCTTCCGAAAATAGATCAGACATCTCCCTCCTGTTTGTTTCCAATTCCCCCGATTCTTTACTGCCCTTACCCTGGCAATTGCCTTGTAAGTGTTTGGCTTTTCCTCAGGAAACTCTACTAAATCGGCTATTATCAGATCATTACCATTCAGATGATCCCTGTAATCAGGAGCTGATCTTTTTAATTCAACAACCATTAATCCGGATACAAACAGGATCAGTTGGAGTATTATTCCATATATCCATTCCCGTGAAAATTTTGATGAAATTTTTAAGATCAGGTCTGCACCAATAACCATTAATAGAAATATAAACACAACAATTAGAAGATTTCTTTCTAACTGAGTCGCAAACCCCAATAATATTCCTAAACTAAACGGCAATAAAAGCCTCAGGAAAGGGACTTCACTATAAAAACGGTTTAGCATTCAGACTGGTTATTAATTACCATCAAGGTAAATTTAATAAAAACCAGACGAAAATAAAGTTCTTCAGGATAATTTGTAGATATCTTGGACTGTTGGAATATTCCACTATTCCATTCTTCTCTTCTTTTTCCCGGGAAGAATAGTTTTATAATCAACATCGAATTTGCCTTTTGAAATTCCATTCAGTTTATTTTTCAAAAGGCGTTTTTTTAGAGGAGCTAAATGATCGGTAAATAGAATACCCTCCAGATGATCATATTCATGCTGGATAATTCTTGAAGGTACTCCGTCATACCATTCATCATAAAAATTAAAATCCCCGTCATAGTATGATATTCTTATCTTTGATTCCCGCGATACATCTTCCCTGATCCCAGGGATACTAAGGCATCCTTCATTGAATGGTGAGATTTCACCGGTCCTTTCAATAATCTGCGGATTAATAAATACTTTCTTGAAATCCTTAAGTAAAGGATCTTCATCTTTAAGTGTAGTAGTATCAACAACAACTAACCGTATAGATTTGCCCACTTGTGGAGATGCCAGTCCAATTCCGTCAGAATCATACATTGTCTCAAACATATCGGCTATAAACTGTTGCAGATCCTTGTAATCCTTATCAATATTACCGGTAACTTTTCTTAATACCGGGTGTCCATATACATATATTGGGAAAATCATGTAATTTGAGTTTTAGTTAATTCATTTACTTTTTTGATCAAGAAAAGACTGCAGGATAATTGCTGCACTTATCTTATCCACATTTGCCTTATCTCTGCGTTTTTGTTTTTTCATACCCCCCGAAACCATTGCCTGCACAGCCATTTTGGAGGTAAACCGTTCATCAACCAGGAAAACCGGAATATCTGAATATTTCTTTTCCAGATATTTTACAAAAGGATTTATATATCTCACTGCTTCAGATGGTTTATAATTCATCTGGCGCGGATAACCGATAACAAAACCCTCAATATTTTCATCTGCTATATAAGATTCAATAAAAGTATTCAGGTTGTTAGTTAATACAGTAGTTAAGGGACTGGCTATTATTTTAGTCGGGTCGCATATTGCCAAACCAGTTCTTTTCATTCCATAATCTATCCCAAGATATCTTCCCAAACTACAATTTTTTTATTATTAATCAATTGTTATTTATATTCAATTTAAATTGCAAATATAATAAAAGTCTTAATTTTTTAAAAAAAAAGGGCGGCAACGCCACCCTTTTAAAATGTAAAATATATTTATTACTTATCATATTCCATATCTGCCATACGTCTATAGTAATTATATCTCCACTGAGCATTTTCTTTAGCCGCTTTGAACAAAACTTTTGCTTCATCGGGAAATGATTTTGCCAATGAGGCAAACCTAACTTCCGAATCCAGGAAATCCTGGAATTTATCCCATTCAGGTTCTTTTGAATCCAGGACAAATGGATTTTTCCCTTCTGTTTCAAGCCTTGGATCATAATGATATAAATGCCAGTAACCTGCTTTAACTGCTGCTTTCTCTTCAGCCTGCGGTTGCATCCCTCTCTTAAGTCCATGTGCAATACAAGGAGCATAAGCAATAACCAATGAAGGTCCAGGATAAGCTTCAGCTTCCCTGATTATTTTAAGATACTGTGATTGACTTGCACCCATAGCAACCTGAGCTACATATACATACCCATAAGTCATAGCCATTGCGCCAAGATCTTTCTTGCGCGTCTTTTTCCCGGCAGCTGCAAATTTTGCAACAGCTCCGGTTTGGGTTGCTTTAGAAGACTGTCCACCGGTATTAGAATAAACTTCGGTATCAAGAACAAGAATATTAATATCATCACCTGATGCTACGACATGGTCAAGACCTCCGTAACCAATATCATAAGCCCATCCGTCACCTCCAATTGCCCATACAGATTTTTTTACCAGGTATTGCTTCAGGTCAAGAATTTCTTTGGCAATGGAAGATTTTTCTCCCTTAAGAACTTCGAGTACTTTCTCTGAAGCAACAATTGATCCTTCTGCATTATCTTTATTATCAATCCATTCCTGGAAAGCAACTTTAACTTCATTTGGCAAATGATCATTTAAGGCATTTTTCATTTTCCATACAATCCGATTACGCAACTGACCAACACCTTTAGCCATACCAAAACCATATTCAGCATTGTCCTCAAAAAGTGAATTTGCCCATGCCGGTCCATGTCCATCATCATTTGTACTATAAGGAGACGAAGGAGCCGTTCCACCGTATATTGATGAGCAGCCGGTTGCATTGGCTATCATCATTCTTTCACCAAATAACTGGGTTATCGTTTTAATATATGGTGTTTCACCACAACCCGGGCAGGCACCGGAAAATTCAAACAAAGGTTTAGCAAACTGACTGTTTTTAACTGTCTTATCTTTTGGTACTATTTTATCCTTATATCCAACTTCTTTATGCAGATAATCCCATCTTTCAATTTCCGGATCCTGAGAACCAAGAGGCTTCAATACAAGTGATTTTTCTTTTGACGGACAAGTATCAACACAATTACCACATCCTGTACAATCAAGTGTACTTACCTGTATCCTGAAATGATACCCCTTAATTCCTCCTTTCCCTTCAACTGTTTCCGTACCTTCAGGAGCATTTTTCAATTCTTCATCTGTTAACAGGAATGGACGGATAGCAGCATGAGGACAAACATAAGCGCACTGATTACACTGGATACAATTTTCAGGTATCCATTCGGGAACATTAACAGCAACACCACGTTTTTCATACTGTGTAGTCCCTGCCGGAAACGAGCCATCTTCTCTGCCAACAAATGCACTGACAGGGACCTGGTCTCCTTCAAGACGGTTGATCCGGTCTGCCACATCACGTACAAATTCAGGAACATTATTCCTTTTTTCCAGAACCTCAGGTTTCAGGTCTTTCCACTCACCAGGTACATCAATTTTATTCACATCACCACCTCTATCAACGGCTGCCCAATTCATATTAACAATCTTCTCCCCCTTTATACCGTATGTTTTCTTAATCAAATTTTTCATCTCTTTTATGGATGAATCATAAGGGATCACCTCAGAAACTTTAAAGAAAGCTGATTGCATAATAGTATTGGTTCGATTACCTAATCCAATTTCTTCTGCAATATTTGTTGCATTGATAATATAAAAATTAATCTCTTTTTCTGCAAGGATTTTCTTTATTGAATCAGGAAGTTTATTCTTTGTTTCCTCTTCGTTCCAAATACTGTTAAGAAGGAAAGTTCCACCTTTCTTAATACCTTTCAAAATATTAAATTTCCATAGATATGCCGGAACATGACATGCTACAAAATCGGGAGTGTTTACATAATAAATCGACTGTATTGGATTATCACCAAACCGCAGGTGAGAAATTGTACTGCCCCCCGATTTCTTTGAGTCATATTCAAAATATGCCTGGCAATATTTATCTGTTGACTCACCAATTAATTTTATTGAATTTTTATTAGCTCCAACAGTTCCATCGCCTCCTATCCCATAAAATTTTGCTTCATAACTTCCTTCAGGAGCAACAACTACATCTTCAGGTATTGGCAATGAAGTAAATGTAACATCATCAATTATACTAATGGTAAAATGATTTTTTGATTCTTTTCTCTTTAAATTATCAAAAACCGAAATAATATGAGCCGGTGTAGTATCTTTTGAGCTTAATCCATATCTACCACCTATTATCTCAGGGGCATTCTCCTTTCCGTAGAACAGATTCCTGACATCAAGATATAATGGTTCTCCCATTGCACCCGGTTCTTTGGTACGGTCTAACACAGCAATTTTTTTCACTGTATCAGGAAAGACTTCCAAGAAATATTTTTCTGAAAATGGTCTGTAAAGATGAACTGATATCAGGCCGATTTTTTCTCCCTTTTTATTTAAATAATCTACAACCTCCCTGATGGTATCCGTAACTGATCCCATTGCGATAATAATATTCTCAGCATCAGGTACTCCATAATAATTAAATGGATGATATTCCCTTCCAGTAAGTTTTTTAATTTCCTGCATATAGGCATCAACCTGATCGGGTATTGGTTCATAAAATCTGTTTATTGATTCCTTTGCCTGGAAAAATATATCCGGATTCTGAGCGGTACCCCTGGTAACGGGGTGCTCAGGGTTAAGAGCATTCTTCCTGAATTTTTCAAGAGCTTCATAATCAATAAGTTTGGAGAGCTCATCCTGGTCGATATCTTCAATCTTTTGTACCTCATTAGATGTCCTGAATCCATCAAAAAAGTGAAGGAATGGCAAACTGGTTTTTATTGCAGAAAGATGAGCCACTGCAGCAAGATCCATAACCTCCTGGACACTACCACTTGCCAACATAGCAAATCCTGTCTGACGAGTGGCATAAATATCGCTGTGATCACCAAAAATTGAGAGAGCATGCGCAGCTACACTCCGGGCACTTACATGAAACACACCGGGTAAAAGCTCTGCGGCTATCTTATACATATTAGGTATCATTAAAAGCAATCCCTGCGATGCTGTATAAGTTGAAGTAAGTGCACCTGCTTGTAGCGAACCATGAACCGCACCTGATGCTCCTCCTTCAGACTGCATTTCTGATACTGCAACTTCCTCTCCAAAAATATTCTTCCTGCCATTTGCAGCCCACTCATCAACGTTTTCTGCCATTGTAGAGGAAGGTGTAATGGGGTAAATACATGCAACTTCACTAAACATATATGATATATGTGAAGCAGCAGTATTTCCGTCACATGTGATAAAACTTTTCTTTTTTGCCATATTAAACTTCTTAAATATTTTATAAATTAATTTTTATTATTGAAAGATCATATAAAAGTATAACAATCCAATTAGTTTTAAAAACCAAACCTGTAAAAATAACAGAGTAATTAAATTTTTTCAAAAAAGCTCAGCTAATTTTAAATATATTTATTACCGAAGCACAAATATATGATAAAACATCCGGGATAAAAATGAGATTTATCACCAAAAATTATTTGTAAAAAAGTTACTATTTTTATAATGATACAATAGGGTTACCCACTGTTCATAGATATCAGGAATTCTTCGTTCGATTGGGTTTGAGCAATACGGTCGCGGAGGAATTGCATAGCTTCAACAGAGTTCATATCAGTAAGATAATTCCTGAGAATCCATATCTTATTCATCAAATTCTTGTCCAGCAATAGATCTTCTCTTCTTGTACTTGAAGCAGGAATATCAATAGATGGAAAGATCCGTTTATTAGAAAGTTTCCTGTCAAGCTGGAGTTCCATATTTCCTGTACCCTTAAATTCTTCAAAAATCACATCATCCATCTTTGAACCTGTATCAGTAAGGGCTGTTGCCAGAATAGTAAGCGAACCACCATTTTCAATATTCCTGGCAGCACCAAAAAATCTCTTGGGTTTATGCAACGCATTAGCATCCACACCACCCGATAAAACTTTACCGGAAGTAGGAGCAATTGTATTATAAGCCCTTGCAAGGCGAGTAATCGAATCAAGCAATATAACAACATCATGACCGCATTCCACCATTCTCTTGGCTTTTTCAATCACAATATTGGCAACCTTTACATGTCTGTCAGCAGGTTCATCAAATGTTGAGGCAATTACTTCACCTTTCACATTCCTTGCCATATCAGTTACCTCTTCAGGTCGCTCGTCAATTAAAAGAACCATAAGATAAACCTCGGGTTGATACCTTGCAATAGCATTGGCAATCTCCTGAAGAAGAACTGTTTTCCCTGTCTTTGGCTGAGCTACTATCAGTCCTCGTTGTCCCTTTCCGATAGGAGAAAACATATCTACAATCCTTACCGATAAATTGTCCCCACTTGATCCGGCAAGAATAAATTTCTCATTAGGAAAAAGTGGAGTGAGGTAATCAAATGGCTCCCTGTCACGGATATAGTCCGGACTCCTGCCGTTAATCTCTTCAACCTTAATAAGTGGAAAATATTTTTCACCATCTTTTGGAGGACGAATGCTACCGCTAACCAGATCACCTGTTTTTAGTCCAAATAATTTTATCTGTGATTGTGACACATAAATATCATCGGGTGAATTAAGATAATTGTAGTCGGCTGAACGTAAAAACCCATATCCATCAGGCATTATTTCCAGCACCCCGGCACTTAATATAAGTCCTTCAAAATCATATTTTTCCTGAGTCTTTTCTGCTTTATTCTTTTGCTGGGAAAAACGATCCGTTGATCCTGTTTTTTTGAAATCCTTATTGCCATTTAACTTTTCCCGTGGTTGATGCGTATGGTCAGAGACCGGAGTAACGGATTTATTAAAATCTTTCCTGCTTTTAGGCTTTTCTCTTTGCTGAGGTGTTGCTGTAAACTCTCTTTTATCAGGCTTTTTGAAATCAATCCTTTTTTCCGGTTTCTCAGGTATCTGAAATTTACCGGGTTTTTTATCAAATTCTTGCTTTTTCACGGAAGAATCCGGAATATCTTGTTTGACAACTCTTTGCTTTTGGTCATCCCCAGTGCTGAATGATTTCTTATCAGGTTCCTTTCTCCCTGGTTTCTGCAAGGGAACTCTTTCTCTTTTTTGCTTTCTAACATCAGCCTTTTCACTTCTAACGGACTTTCTAATTTCAGGCTTTTTCTTATCAGTAGCCGTTATTGCCTGTTCGTCAAGAATTTTGTAAATCAAATCTTGCTTACGTAACGAATCAACGCGCTTAATCTTAAGGGTTTTACCAATATCCCTTAATTCAGAAACTTTCTTATTATTCAATTCAAGTATATCGTACATCTAGTATAAAAATGGGTTTATAAAAATAATTCTGTGAAATTCTCAGATAGTTTTGAGATAATATGTAATGGGTTAAAACTTATAAGGAATGTAATACGGTAAATGGAAATATTGTGCAAGTATAAACAATTAGAAATTATTAACAAAAAAAAAACAATAAAATGTATTTTTTTATCAATAATGTAACCTTTTTATTTATTACTCGTATAAATTCCTGCGAATAAGTTTATCTATGCGTCAACTAAAGATCATAAAACAGGTTACAAACCGCGAAACTGCCTCACTTGATAAGTATCTTCATGAAATTGGCAAGGTTGACCTTATAACTGCAGAAGAGGAAGTTAAACTTGCCAGAAGAATTCACAATGATGATATTGATGCACTATCTATTCTGGTAAAAGCAAATCTCAGATTTGTTGTTTCAGTATCAAAGCAATATCAGAACCAGGGTTTGAGTCTTCCGGATATGATCAACGAGGGCAATTTAGGACTTATTAAAGCTGCTCAACGATTTGATGAAACAAGAGGTTTTAAATTTATTTCATATGCTGTCTGGTGGATCAGGCAATCAATCTTGCAAGCACTGGCTGAACAAGCAAGAATTGTCAGACTTCCTCTAAACAAAATAGGTTCGATAAACAGGATTAATAAAACCTTTGCCAATCTTGAGCAAAAATATGAAAGAGAGCCTACTGCTCGTGAGGTAGGTCAGGTACTTGAACTTGCATCTGAAGAAATAAAAAATGTAATTCGTCACTCCGGAAGACATATATCTATGGATGCCCCGCTTGGACATGACGACGACGGAAATATGTATGATGTTTATCTTAGTAAGGACTCTCCGAGTCCTGAAAAAGAATTACTTACCGACTCGCTTAAAAAAGAAATAGCAAGAGCGCTGAAAACTCTTACTAACAGGGAAGCAGATATAATCAATCTCTATTTTGGTCTGGCGGGACGACATCAGCATTCACTGGAAGAAATTGGCGAGGTATTTAAACTTACAAGGGAGAGGGTACGACAAATCAAAGAAAGAGCAATAAAAAGACTTAAACATACAACCCGCAGCAGGATACTGAAAACATATCTGGGATAAATACCAAATAACAAATAATTAATTTTCAAAGGTGTTCATGAGACCACTTCGTTCAGTTGTATTTTGGTGCTTGTCATTTGTGATTTTTAATCTTTATTTAAATTTTTGGACTTTTATAGACGGACTCTAAGTAAACATTTCGTTAAAATAGTTCCGTGATTTTC
>Ga0307991_1000271_pt1 | contig 38755 bp, 41 predicted proteins | sample EllFjometagen131_FD_203146 | JGI IMG/M metagenome (GOLD analysis project Ga0307991, IMG submission 203146) | Marine microbial communities from Ellis Fjord, Antarctic Ocean - #131 | ecosystem: Environmental > Aquatic > Marine > Unclassified | place: Southern Ocean | collected 2014-10-08 | reverse complement strand
CTTTGTTGTGCTATCTCTTCAAGGTTTCCCAAAGAATTATTCACCTGATTAACTCCATATACTTGTTCTTTAATAGAAGAATCGATCTCTGCAACAAAAAAGCTTACTTTTGTAACTCCCTCTTTAATATTATTCATATTGGAAAGAGTTTTCTCTACACTTTCCCCACCTTTTCTTATTTTGTCATCATTACTTTCTATCAATTGGGTTATTTTGTTAGCAAATTTATTTGTCCTTTTTGAAAGATCTCGAACTTCTGAGGCTATTACAGAAAATCCTTTTCCTTCTTCACCAGCTCTTGCTGCCTCGATAGAAGTATTCAATGAAAGTATATTCGTTTGAAATGCGATCTCCTCTATTATTTCTACGATTTCTCTAATTGTATTAGAACTTTTTTTAATAGCATAAATAGCATCATTAAGCTCATAGGATTCAGTTTCTGTAGCTTTTACCATTTCTTTAGTATTCTTTATGAGAGAATTAAGAGTAACCACTTTTTTCAGATTATTATTCATAATTTCAGTTATTTCATTTGTTGCTGTTGCAATTTCTATTACACTTGATGCCTCATCGGATACTCTCAACATAAGTGTAGAATTTTTATCACTTACATCTTCCGATATTTTTAAGATATTCTCATTTTCATTATTAATATCATTAATTACAACAGTTAATTTATCCAGTGTTATATTTAATTCTTTGGAAATTTCAGTTATTTCATCATTATTTTTATTGAAAATTCTTCGTTCAAAATTACCCATAGACAAACCCTTTACAAAGATAAGTATTTCTCGTATTGGTTTCGTTATTCGCATTGAAACAATAGAAGTAGCAACAACAATAAGTATCAAAACTACGATACAGATCATAATTAAAACTTTTAAAATTCTTTCAGAAGCCTCAGTTAATTTGCTATATGGAATAATATTTACATATATCATTTGAGTACTTTCAGAATAATAAAAATATCCAAATTTCTTAGCACTATCTTTATTGTACAAAACATTATTACCAAAACCTTTAGAATCTCCTTCCCTATTTTTTTCAAATTCAATTATTTGTTTTTCTATCTCCCGAGTATTAATAAAATCAGTTGCTGGTTTCCCTATGTTTTCTAAGGCTGAATGAGAAATTATCAATTTATTTCCCCTACCAAAAATAAAAATTTCCTGTTCTAAATCATTCGAATTATTTTTTTGAATTAAAAGGTCTGGTTTTATATTAAGAAAGAGTACACCTAAATCCTCAAAAGTATATAAATTTTTTAAAATCCTTATATTTGAAATAACAACATTTTCCTCTTCTGATAATAAATTTATATGAGGAGAAGTCCAGAGCATACCCGATGGCTCTTTGGAAATATCTGTGATTCTTTCATAATAATCTGTTTCAGTGATTTCTTTTATTCGGTCTTTATATGGATAAATATACGGGCTTCCCGAACTCATTTTATCTGGATTAATAATATACACACTCTCCAAAAAAGAGTTCTTTAACATTACTTTGTACAAAAATTTTTCTATTTCAACTTCACCCTCTTTTATTTCTTGTTCGGTTTCTGGATAAAACGATAAAATATCAATTAGATCATTATCTAATAAAACTTGTGCAGATTCTTTTTCGATTTCATTAATCAAAAACTCCACATATTTACTTTCGCTTTCTATTTTTTGCTTAAATGAACTCATATATTGTTCTTCTAATTCATCTTTTACTATTTTACTAATTATCCAACCAAGAAAAATAAAAGATACAAGCAGTATTAAAGTAATTGTAAAAACTATTTTAGAAAACATACTTCTCTTCACTTTAGTTGGTTTTTTTTTGATTTTTGAACTAATTCCTTTTTCCATTTTTCATTCCCCCCCAGCAAGCATAGAATCCTATATTATATTCAAAATATACGTTGCAGATAAAAAAAATCCACATTTTATATTATGGTTTTCTGCAATCATCCTTAATTTTTTTAAACAAATGTGTAAGTAGTTTTTTGATCATTCCTTATTAGATACGATTAAAACATAATTTTAACTAATTTATGTTTTAATTATACCCTATTTATATATATAATACCATATAAATTAAAGGTCTGTCCAATAAATAATAAAATTTTTTTTTATCGTGTGTTTAGGAAAGGTGAAAGAATAACTTCTGAAAAATTATTTGATAAAATTATGGGACTGGTCATTTCACTATTGCTGTATTGCTCGTCTATGCAACCTAGAAAAACCGTTCTAATTTTTTCAAACAAATGCTCTACTAATTCCTTAATCATTTATTATTATCTTGTTAGAATTTTAAAAATAAAAAAGGAAAAAATAAAAGACTAGGTATATTATATTGTATAGAATTTTTTTTATCCAAGAAATGAAATATAAAAATAAACAACATCTATAATTTAGAAATTATTAAAGAATTACTTACACTTTTGTTTTCGAAAATACGAAGGGTTAAGGTGATTTTAAAAACAATTTAGAGAAATATATCCTTTCATCATTCCTTAAAATGTTTATGTTAAATTTTAGGAGAAATTAAAAAATAAATTTATTCACGTTTTTTTAATTGAATATATTGAAACTTACTTCGGGATATTTGATTGTTTTATTTTGCTTAGAATATAAAAATGAAAAAGTTCTCTAAAACCAAAATAAGGGGGTAATTATGAAAAGAACAATGTGTACAATAAGAGTTATTGTAATAACTGCAATTTTAGGAGTAACTGTAATGGCAGAAACAAGTTTAGACTGGTATATTAATTATGGGTGGTATGGTGGAAAATGGGGTCGCGATCTCGTAACACAGGAAATCACAAAGAAAACTGGCATATCTTGTAATTATATTGTTCCAAAAGGTAATGCAACTGAACAACTTTATGCAATGATGGCACTTGATACTTTGCCCGACATGATAACTCTAGGATGGTCCGAATCATTGGTAGCCTCTCTAATAAAAGGTAAATTTGTGTACAGCTATGATGAATTAGCTCAAAAATATGATCCAGATTTTATGAATGTGGCAAATAAAGAAAAACTAAGATGGTATAGACAGTCTGATGGCAAGACATATGGATATCCAAACGCTTCTTGGAGTATAGAAGATCTCAAAAGTGCAAAAACAGCATCTTCAAATTATTCATTTTTAGTAAGAAAAGATATTTATAAAGCTATTGGAGAAATTGATATGACTACTCCAGAAGGATTCTTAAATGCTCTCCAAACAGCTAAAGAAAAATTCCCTCTTGTTGATGGAAATCCATTGATTCCTGTTGGATTTGCTGAGTTTGGATCAACTGATAGTTCTTTTAGAACATATCTCCAAGATTTACTGGGCATACCATATGAAAAAAATGGTAAAATCATAGATAGGAGGACTGATCCAGAATATATTAAATGGCTTAAAGTATTTAGAAAAGCAAATTCAATGGGACTTATATCTGGTGATATTTTCACAGATAAAATTAAACAAATCAAAAATAAAATGGCTGATACAAGATATTTTGCTATCTTCCATCCTTGGAGCGATGCACAATCACCACTAACAAAAGTATATAATAATTTACCTGATAAAATGTATATCTCAGTATTGGGACCAGCTAATTCAAATAAGGAATTGAAGCCAATATATCCTGGGCCAATAATTTCTGGATGGACTTTAACTTTTATCACAAAAAATTGTAAAGATCCTGAGGGAGCATTAAAATTGGCTAAATTTATGATAAGTGAAGAAGGTCAAAAATTAACATATCTTGGCAAAAGAGGTGTTACCTATGATATGATTGATGGAAAGGAACAATGGCTTCCTAGCATGGTAAACCTAAGATCTAGTAATAAGAAAGAATTTGATAGAAAATATGGCATAGAATATATGAATTGGATGTTTATGGATAATGCAATGCAGGATAGATTATGGACTCAACCAAATACGGGACCTCTTGCTCAAGTAAAAGAATTTACCTTTGATAAATTGGAATCATTAATAAAATATGATGCAATGGATCCAATGCCAGTTGAAAGAGAAGGTATGATTTTGAGAAAAATCAATACCAAATGGAATGCACTCATACCACAACTTCTAAAAGCTAAAACTGAGGTAGAATTTAATTTGTTATATAATCAATATTTACAAGATACAAAAAAGCTAGGTATAGATAGGCTAAATACTTATAGAACGAAGAAAATGCATAAAAATATGAAAAAACTTGGATTAGAATAAAAAAATAGTATTCATATGTTATAATGTATCCAATGCAATGAAGAAGCAACTCTAGGATACATTTGACATAACGGAATATAAAATTGAAAATAAAGAATGAGAAAAAATGCTACTGTTCATACTTTAAGGCATAGTTATTCAACACATTTAATGAATTTTGGAGTGGATTTAAGGATAAATAAAATTCTAATTGCCTCAAATGAGATGGTTTAAATAATCCTATTTTGTAATCAGAATAAAACTCGCCACAGTGTGGCGAGTTTTTAAAATTTCCGCAACACCGTCTCGGATTTTAAATAAATCAAAATAAATTTCACTTACAAATATAAAATTATAAAATATCTACAAGAGGTCTTGCTAACATTTCTGATTACTCTCCTATTTAACTATATTTACAGTACTATTCTTTTTCAACAATAGAGCCTTTACCATAAGCAAACTTCCCTTTGAAATATGACTGCTGAATAGAGCCTGCTTCTTTTGCCCATTCCTCAAGTCCAACCGCTTTAATTCTACTTAAATTAAAAATTTTTGTATTATGTGGTAAAGAAGCCATATCAAAAACAGGTCTTAAGTAATCACATGGAAACTCTTCACATTCTGAACAATTATGTAAACCTTTATCTGTGACGCACTTTTTTGTTAAACACTCTGTTTCTCCTACCATACTACACATTACAGACGATATAGAACATCCTTGTTCACTTCTACATCCCTCACATGAAACATTTTTTACATCCATTCCTAATCCTGTAGCTGTCTGATTAACAACCTCATCGGTAATATTATCTTTATACAATGCACAGGCAAAACATGGTAGTCCACATGATGCTGTTAAGTTTTTTACATCCATTCTATTTCCTCCTCATATTTTTATAAAAAGTTTCTATTAACACAATATCTTCTTTTGCAAAACTACAATTACATCTATAGGTTGAAATAAACCACCTATATAGTAATAAATTTATCTTCACTTTTTATATAATTTGTTAATGCTTTTCCCATATATTTAACATTAATTCCCAATCTTTTCATATTATCAGAAGCCTTAAATTTATCTGCACATGCCTTACAAGCTTCGAATGTTATTCCTTTTTCTATCATTTTTTGAATTTCTTTTTGTACCTTTACATCTTCATGGACTAATTTAGTTGATGCTCCCCAAATAATAATATTTATCTCGATCCACCAACTATTTTTTATAGAATTAACCGTGTACATGGATATCATGTTTTTAAAGGTATCAAAACTATCACTTGTCCAAAGAATATTCAGTTTTTCCATTTTTCATCCCCCTTTTATTTTTTCTATCTTTAAAAAAATTCTGGTTATTTGTACTTCTGTATTAACATAAATGTTTATAGTTAGTCATAAAAGATTCTTTAGTTTCCTTGCCTGAAATATACAAGCTTACTAATACAAAATACAAGACAATTACTACCAAATCAATTTCTAAACTAATCATTTACACATTTGAGTATAAGTAGTATAATAGATTTAAAAATAAATGTCAATAATTTTTTATATAATTACACACATTCATTAAAGTGTGTAATTTCAAGGGGGAAACCATGTCTAAGAAATCTAAAGATATCATAGCAAAGACCTTAATCGCTTTAATGGAAACAAATAATTTTTATGAAATAACCATCTCCGAGGTGTGTGATAATACCCCTCTTGTTAGAAAAACTTTTTATAATAATTTTTCTTCTAAAGAGGATGTTATCAAATATATTGCAATAAATTTAATAAACGAATATTTTGACTCAGTAAAAAAGCTTCCATCTTTTTCACTAAAAGAAATATCATATTCATACTTTTATTTTGGTAAAAAAAATAAAAAGTTAATCTCTCTACTCATAAATAATAATTTATTTTATCTATTCTTAGGAGAATTCAATGGTATTTTACCAACAATAAATATGCTTGTTCCCAGAAATCGACTTGTTAATATTCCAGAAAAAGATTTGAAATACATTTATGCTTTTCATTCCGCAGGAGTTAATAATATGCTCAAGCTTTGGACTAAATCAGATTTTGAAAAAACTCCAGAAGAAATGAGCGAACTCTACTACCTACTTACACAAAGTGTTCAATTTTAAATATTCTATTATGTTTATACTGACAAAAAGAAGTTTTTACAATAAAAACTTGGTAAATCCATTTTAAAAAAATAATTATTAGTGGATTTATTTACAATTTATGAAAAATATAAATAGAATTACTCAAAAAATTTCACATTTTTTAATCTCAAAATCAATAATTATTTAAATGAATTTGAATAGTAATTAACAGTTAATAATATCATTGCTTTATTCACCTCTTAAATAAAATAAAAAGGGACTATCTCTATTATGAGATTATCCCTTAATTTTATTAGTAAAAATTTTTCGTTTGGTAACAAAATTTGAAAATATCTGTGAGACATAAATCAGTGAAAAACTAAATGTATTTCACAAATCCTCGAATCATTTTTAAAACATCTTAAAATATACTTTTAAGATATCAAATAACAGCATCTCAAAACCCTTACCTTTTTTGTACCAAAAGCAATTATTTTACTTTTCATTCTCTTCTAAATAATTAACTACATCTTCATTTCTATTAACAACATGTTCTTTTAAATAATTATATTCATTTTCAAAGTCTTCTTCTTGTCTCAAAAATGTATAACCTATTTGTTCTCCATTTTCACCAACTACATAATCTTTTATTAAATTATAAGCCTTTTCATATCTTAGTTTTACTGTATCAGAGTCAAATTCTCCATCTACAAATCCCTTTATACTATTTATATATTTCTCTTTATAGACCTCATCATCTATCAAGAATCTGATTAAAGGCCAATCATCATTAACTTCTTCTGCTGTTAAATTTAATGATAGTGGAGATTTTTGACTTGTTATTTCTTCCCGATTATTAGGAATATCTATTCTATTAGGATCAATCGGATTAGGATTCTCAAAAGAATTTAACCCTTCGTTATTATCCCAAGGAATCCATTGAAACTTCTCTGAGTCAGGATTATTATAAAGATAAAAATTATGCTCCATATTTCCATATGTATCCCAATTTTGCATTACAGTATTTAACGCTAACCAATTTAAAAATTCATCTACATCAAGAATATTTTCAAGTTCTGCTCTCCAAACAGCCTTATCGCTTTGATCAGAATGAAGTGCATCGTATAATTTTTGTATGTCAGAATAATCATCGTCACTCTCATTAGTCTTCTTATCAAAATCAACATAATTATCAGAACTTAAACTTCCTTCTCTAAAACTAGAAGCTGTTCCTTCTGGTTTATATAAATTACCATCTTCATTTGAAAATTGTTGTTCCAACATTTCATCTTCTGGAAGTTCAATCATAGTATATAATCCAAAATATTTTTCTCCTTCTCCATAATCAATATATACTCTATAAAAAGCTGTCCTCGGAGCTGGGACTCCAGAATCTCTGTATATATCTGCTATTACTTTCTCTCTCATTAGAGATGTATCTGAAAAATTACTTGATAATGTTAATTTTTTAAATCCATAAAATCTTTGATTTTTTATCTCTTCATAATCATCTTCAAATTTATCAAAGTTAAATCTCATAGGAAGTTTCATATTACCCTGTTTCCATGCACTAATTAAACTTGAATTTCCCTTAAATCTTATTCCAACATTCCACCACTCTTGGTCATTAAACTTAAAAGAACAAGATTTCCATATAGGATCCTCACCACTACTTTCTATATTTTCATTAGTTCCAAATTCTCCATAGTTTTCAGTCATATCATCTAACATAGCAGTCCAATTTTCACTTGATAAAACTAAATCAATTCTATTAACCTTTTCTTCTGGAAATACTACCTCATAATTAGCTATCTCTCCTTTAGAATGACTTACATCTTCCCAACCTTCGGGTCTCCCAGTTTCATCAGAGATTTGGTATGATTCTTCTGTTTCAGTTGATACTTCTGTCAACACTTCTTCTGTTTCATCCTCATTATTTATACAACCTACAACTAGTATTGATAATATCGCTACCCATATTATTAGATACCTTTTTTTCATGTTTTTCATATATACTACCTCCTTTAAAGCTTAGTCTCTCACAAATGTTGCGAGCACTCTATTTATTTTAATAAATTTTTTTTTACATTTTTTTTTAACTATTAGAATAATACCACTTGATTGTGACAATTATGTGACGGTAATCCTTAATTGGATATTTTTCCTAATACTAGAAAAAAATCATCTCTATTATTTTTACTGGTAACATTACTTACACCAATATAATAACACAAATGATTTTTATAATATTTTTTTTGCTGTATATAAGTATTAATCTGGCATATAACCTGGATAATTATGATACTTTCCTCTTCCAATAAAATCATAAGTTATATCTTTTCCTAATATAAATAACTGTCCATCTTTAAAAACTTCTACAGATTTACCTTTTAACTCCCAAACTCCATCATCATTTTTATATTCCCATTCTATACGACTATATGGTCTTTGTAACCATGACCATTCTCCATTACCTCCTATACAATTTGTCATTTTCCATTTTCGTCATCATAATTATTTCCCCTGCCTTTTTTTAATGTGTTCCTACACAAGAAACCTTTGCAAATCCTTCTATCGTTCTTGAATCAGATTGTTGTCCTCCCAAAAAAGCATAAGCAATTGTTTGATTGAGAGTAATAATATTCTTATTTACACTTGTTATCTTTGCTTCCAGTTCTGTTAAGGAACGTCAAATAAATAACTTCCTCATATTATCTAGGATTTGGAACAGCTGTATAATTCTATTTTCCTAATAATTTATCAAAAACAATAGTTATATTTTTCTTGAAGTCTTTTGGATATTTTCTAACTATTTCATAGACTTTAGATATTACACTTACAACTACTTTTAATCCTGTTTTAGTCTTAGTCTTACTCATAAGATCCTTTACAATTTCAATAGATTTAAAGACTACACCTTCACAGTCTCTAGTTACATGACAAAATAATCTATGTTCTATTGGATTATATTTTGAAGTATAAGCACACTTTCAGCATTTGGATATTCAAATTTTCCAAAATTAAGCCACCAATTTATACAATCACAACAAAATTCACTTGTATCTTTGCTTGTTCCAATAGTTATATAACCTTTCTTTTGCTTCACGTCATAGATTCCATGAGAAATGATTATTCCATCCCTATAGAAGTTGCCTAATAACTCTTTTTTTTACATCTATACTAATAATTAGATTGTTGTTTTCAAGATATTCTGCTTTAAGTTTTTCAATTTTTAAAAATTGCATATCTCTATCCTCAGTTTTTAACATTATTGCATTTTTCTGAATTTATAGTTATTTTTTTTTAATAACTGTAGTTTCGTGATAGATTAATAATAATTATGCTTTGGACAGTTATACTGGATTTGCTTGGTGCTTTGGCTACACGATAGATCATGGAAAGAACAAGATTTTTTTGGTAAAATTAGATATATGAATGCAAATGGATTAAAGAGAAAGTTTGATATTGAAAAATATGTCGAAAAATGATTAAAACAATTAGGAATTATAAAAACACCCTATATAATATAACTTTTTTGAGTTATAATCATATAGGGTGTTTATTTATTTATTTATTTTTAAATTATTCTCCCATGAATAATTTTATATCGTCATTTACTTCTCCAATTCCTGCAATACCAAAGTTTTTAACTAATACATCTAGAACATTTGGTGATAAGAAAGCTGGTAATGTTGGTCCTAAATGAATATCTTTTACTCCCAAAGAAAGTAAAGCTAATAATACAATTACTGCTTTTTGTTCATACCAAGCTATATTATAGCTTATTGGTAATTCATTAATATCATTTAATTCAAATACTTCTTTTAATTTCAATGCAATTACTACTAATGAATATGAATCATTACATTGTCCTGCATCTAATACTCTAGGAATACCATTGATATCTCCTAAATTTAATTTATTATATCTATATTTTGCACAACCTGCTGTCAATATTATTGTATCTTTCGGTAATTGTTCTGCAAATTCAGTATAATATTCTCTTCCTTTCATTCTACCATCACAACCTGCCATTACAAAAAATCTTTTTATTGCTCCAGTTTTAACTGCATCAACTACTTTATCAGCTAATGCAATAACTTGTGCATGGGCAAATCCTCCTACAATTTTTCCTGTTTCTATTTCTGTAGGTACTTCACATTTTTTAGCTAATTCTATTATTTCAGAAAAATCTTTTTCTCCATTTTCATCTGCTTCTATATGTTTCCATCCTGGATAACCAGAAGCTCCTGTTGTAAATACTTTTCCATCATATTTTGCTCCTGCTTTTGGTGGTACTATACAGTTAGTTGTAAATAATATTGGGCCATTAAATGCTTCAAATTCTTCTTTTTGTTTCCACCATGCATTACCATAATTTCCTACAAAATTATCATATTTTTTAAATGCAGGATAATAATGTCCCGGTAACATTTCACTATGAGTATAAACATCTACTCCTGTTCCTTGAGTTTGCTTTAACAATTGTTCTAAATCTTTTAAATCATGACCACTAATTAATATTCCTGGTTTTGTTCCCACTCCAATATTAACTTCTGTAATTTCCGGATTACCATATGCTCCAGTATTAGCTGCATCTAATAATGCCATACCTTCTACTCCATATTTTCCTGTTTCCAAGGTAAGAGCTACTAATTCATCTACTGTTAAAGAATCATCAAGTGTTTTTGCTAAAGCTTCTTGCATAAATGCGTAAACTTCATCTTTTTTGCTTCCCAATACTGCTGCATGTTCCACATATGCTGCTATTCCTTTTAAACCATAAGTTATTAATTCTCTCAAACTTCTAACATCTTCATTCTCAGTAGCCAAAACTCCTACTTCTTTAGATATTGATTTTGCTTCCATTTCTTTATTTGTCGAAACCATAAATGTTGCTGCATCTGGTAAATTTTCGATTTTTATTCCTGCATCCGCACAATTTTTCTTCATTCTATCTCTTAATTCTAACCCTTTTTTGATTTGTGCATAAAATACATCTTTATCATAATTAGCATTTGTTATTGTATTGAATAATCCTACAAATACAAATTCATCTACCTCAAAATCTCTTTCTACTTTTGTACTAAATACAGAAATTCCTTTTAATGTATAAATTAAAAGATCTTGTAAATTTGATAATTCATCATCTTTTCCACATACCCCTTTAATTGTACAACCTGTTCCTTTTGCCGTTTCCTGACATTGATAACAAAACATTCCCATTTCATTTTCCTCCCTTTTTTTTATAAATATTGTTTTAACTTATTTAACTGATGTTTTGCGATTAGAATTTAAAATCTTTGCTTATAATTTTTTCAATATTTTAGAATTTGTACTTACCGCAAAATTACAATTGTTTAACATATAATTACATTGTTTTTACCTCTTATATATAAAGTATAACTTTTTTGTAAATTTATTTCGGTAACAAATGTTACCTTTTATTATTTTGCATATTTTTTTATATTAAATATATATATATAATTCTTTTTCTTCTCTTTCCATTCTCTTAAAAAGAACTTCCAATATTACTTTTTCTTGTTTTAAAAAACCTTCTGTATCATTTTCTATTTTATTAGCTATATTATATTTACCTTTAAATTCCATAAATATATCTGCAATTCCACGCATTTCCTTATCAAATTTTAATGCTGTCTGACTAATTTTTTCATCTTTATTATTTTCTAATTCTGGATATAAAAATTTATCTTCTGATTTTAAATGTACATTTAATTGACCTGCTAACTTATTCAACTCACCAGCTACTTTTCTAAAATCTATATCTTTTTTCTTGATTTCAACTTTTATAGAATTTGCAACCTCTCGTATTTCCTTGTGTTGTCTTTCATAATTTTCTCTTCTTCCCATTTTATTCCCTCCTTTCGTCTGTCAATTGTTGACTTCTTATGTAAGGATTATATCGTGTTTATTCATCTATTTCAGTAACAAATGTTACGAAATGCATATTTTTTTTAATTCTTCTAAATTTAAAATTTTAATTTCATTTTTAGACACTTTTTTGATAACACCTTTATCTATAAATTCTTTTAAAACTCTTGATAAAGATGGTCTTTCTACACCAAAAAAGGTAGCTATATTTTTTATAGAATTTTTTAAAACAATTTTATTTCCATCTGCCCTCTCCAATAAATAATTTGCCAATTTTGCTTTAATCGTTTCGTTTGAAAAATTAAACCAAATTCGCTGTGTTAAGAAAAAAGCTTTATTTGAAATCAAGTTTAAATAATTAAGTAAAAACTTTTCATTAAGTTTAAATAATTTTAATAATTCCGGTTTGGTTATTTCCATAATTTCTATTTCTTCATATGCAATCATATTAACAGGGAAAAAATTATTAATCCCAAATACAAAAGCTGGAGCAAGTATATTTGGTGCTTTTAAATCTTCTATTATAATATTTTTACCATTTTCATTTATCATTTCTCCTTTTATATAACCTTTTTTTAAAATAAATAAACTATCATAACTTTCTCCTCTAAAAATAACAGTTTTATTTTTATTAAACTTTCTCTTTATAATTTTTATATTTTTATTAAAATCTTCAAAATCCTTTTCTGTAAAATTTTTAAAAAGAACTATTTCCTTTAATGCATTCAATTTTATTTACCACCTTTTTATTTTTTTTATTACCTAATTATAGAATACTAACTAGATTACAACTTTTATTTCTTATCAATTATTATAGAATAAGACCCTATTTTTTATTGATTTTTAAAAAAATAGGGTCTTGTAATTATATTGTTGATCTACGATTATATAGTTAAAGTAAAATAAAACTTCAATCTCACAAATCCTATAGCAAGCAGAACTGTTCAATGCTATAAAAGAAATTGACATTCCAAAAATTATTTTGCTATAGGTTTCTCCTTATCAGGGAGAAAACGACAACAAGAGATGAGGGCAATCCTTTAAATATAGCATTGAACAGACCTCATCATCTTTTCCAACCCTTTTTTGAATCTCCCTGTACAACTTATATTTACTATGTACGCAAAAAAAAGAAAAATCCTTTAATTTATTTTAATTAAAGGATTTTTCTTGATTTTAAAAGTATTTTTATTTTTTTAGTTTCTCGATAAATTCAAAAAAGCCTATATTTTCAAACAATTCTTTATTATATAAAGAAGGAATCTCTTTTTTGACTATCGCTTCTACCATCTTTTTATCAAATGGTATTTTCAAACCTAATTCTATTTTCTTTTCATTACAAAAATCTTGTATCTTTTTTGTCATATCTTCTGACAAATCATATTTATTCACTACTACTGTTACAGGAAGTCTAAATTTTTGAGTTATTTGATATACTCTTTCCAAATCATGCAATCCTGATAAAGTTGGTTCTGTTACAATAACTGCTTGTGTAGCTCCGGTTATTGAAGAAATAACATTACAAGCTACCCCTGGAGATCCATCTATTAATATATTTTTAATATTTTCCTTTTCAACAAAACTTTTTGCAACTTTTCTAACTTCTGACACTAATTTACCTGACGTTTCTTCTCCAGGAATTAATCGTGCATGTACCATTTTCCCATATTTAGTTGTGGATACAAATAAATTACCTACTACACCATCTACCATTGTAATAGCATTTACTGGACATACAAATTCACATACTCCACAACCTTCACATCTTGCGGTTTTCATTTTTATATCTTCAGTTATTGCACCAAATCTACAACTTTCATAACATTTTCCGCAATGTATACATTTATCCTGATCAATCACAGCTTTTTTGGTTCCTACAAATTCTCTATTTTCATCTAATGTTTTTTCAAATAAGATATCTAAATCAGGAGCATCTACATCACAATCTCCTATTATTACATCCTCAAAAAAGGGAATCATAGAAGCAACTAGAGTGGTTTTTCCTGTTCCACCTTTTCCTGAAATAACAACTATTTCATTTAAATCCAAATTACACCTCCCAATCATTTACAAATTTATCTTCAAAAAAGTTTTTAATATCAAATTGAAAACTTTTTCTATCAAAACTCATTTCGTATTTTTTCATATATTCAAATAATATCTCATATGCAACTTTAATTTTATTCAAATCAATATTTTCATCTTTTGATATATCAGGATGAACTTTTTTGACTTTGTTTTTATACACTCTTTTCAATTTATTCATTGAAAAAGATTGAGGTAATTCTAATAATCGAATAGCCTCTTGATATTCTTTATAAGTTGCCATAAGTACACCTCTTTTAATTTAAAACTTTGTTTTTATATTTTCATACATTTTTTGAAATTTTTCCTTATATTCTGTTTTTTCCGTTACAAAAGCAGTTCCAACTGAATAAAGTTTTGCAATCTCTTCATCAAAAGGGATTTCCATTAAAATTTCAATTTCTTCCTCTTTTACATATTCATATATTTCGTCATCTCCTAAACCTGCTTTATTAATTACAAGTCCAAAAGGTATTTTCATTTCTCTTAACATTTCTACAACCATTTTCATATCACTTACTCCAAATGGTGTTGGTTCTGTTACTATTATGGCATAATCTACACTTTCTACTGCTGCTACTGTCGAACAAGCTGTTCCAGGAGGTGCATCTACTATTACTAATTCTTCTTTCGAAGCTCCTTCAAAAAGTCCTTTTATAATACCAATTCCAGACATTTCTCCTACAATTAATTCTCCAGATGACAAAATGTTTCCATAAATTGTTTTACCAGTATATATCTTTCCTATTTCTCTCTTTTTGTACTCAATTGCATTTGTTGGACATACTAATTGACATCCACCACACGCGTGACATATTTCTTTAAAAACTAAAACATTCTTTTTTGTAGGAATTATAGCATTAAAATTACAAAAATCTCCACATTTCCCACATAAATTACATTTGTTTGCATCTACTACAGGATATTCTGCTTTTACTGACACTGTGTCAGTTATATCTGGTTTCATAAATATATGTGAATTTGGTTCTTCCACATCACAATCTAATATTACTGCATCTTTTAATGAAATTGCCATATTAGTCGATACCGTCGTTTTTCCTGTTCCACCTTTTCCACTTAATACTGCTATTTTCATAATTCACCTTCTTTTTTTTAATTCTCATTATATGTATAATGTTTGATTAATCTATTATATTTTTGTACTTATAAAACAAATATACAAAAATTAATTTCTTGTAGGGACGTAATTTATTACGCCCAACTTACTCATATTTTGTAATACCAAATATTTACTTCTTTAATCCACTATGTTCTTCTACATTAGAATTTGCTATTTCTACTAATTTTCCTTCTTTAAATAAATCTACAGCTTCTCCTACAGTTGTTGCATCTCCTCTTAAATATGCTTTTATTTCAAATGATTCCAAAGTTGTTGCTGCTTTTGGACCTAAATTGCTATCTAAAACTACTGCTTCTGCTCCTGTTTTTGCCAAAATTCTAACTGCTTGTGGTCCTGCTCCTCCACTTGCATTTTTTGCTTCATTATCAATCCATTCAAATTCCATAGTTTCTGTATCTACTACTATAAATGCGTCTCCTCTTCCAAATCTCTCATCAATTTTTGCTCCTAAGTCTTTTCCTGTCGATACTATTGCTAATTTCATTTTATCTCCTCCATTTTTTAGGTAGTGTCAAAAAAATATTTGATCACATCCTTTGTTTTTTTAATCATTCCTACATTTTTTTGATTTTAAAATGTACTTGACCCTGATTTTCTTGTGCATTTACGTAAAGTTATAAATTTTCTTGTTGAAATTACCGTTAAGCAACTGACACTGTTTGAACGTAGTGAGTTTTTCAGTTGTAGGTAATAAAACTTAGAAAATCATAACTTGGAGTAACAGCACTTGATTTTTTTGTTTCTTTTTTTATCAAGAAAAAAAGAAAGATATTTTAATATTATATAATTTGTATTTACAATAAAAATATAATAATTAAATATTTCTACCTTTTTTGGCAAACTAAACTCATAATAGGCACATTTAATTCATCTGCAACCACATCACATTTCGCCATAAATAATAAAAATACATTTTCTCTATCAATTGTACTCAGAGTTTCATAATTCCCCTGTCCTTTAGCTATTATTAAATCTGAACTATAAAAAATTTCTTTAAATTCATCAGATGTATCTTCAATTACTGTTCCGGGAGCACTATCTCCATTAGAGATAATCTTTACCATTTTATCTAACCCTACTTTTTTGGCATCTTCTTCTGTCGCATCATTTATAATCGGTGATCCTCTTACGCCAAAAGTTATTTCTAAATGTGGAAATTCTTTTTTCAAATATTCAATAAAAACTTTATCAAATATTATTTCTCCACAATTATCTCCTAAGTATAATAACGTTTTTGATTCTTTTAATTTATCAAATAATTCATCACTGGTATCTACAATTAATTTATTGCTTTCAATTTCATTAATTCTATCTAAAACTACTTTTTTATCAAAACTATGTTTTGCTCCAAAATCTATTATATTTCCTGTAATCGCTAATTTTATAGCTGTTTTTAAATCACTATTTTTTTCTATAATATTTCTTAAATCATCTTCAATTTTCATCATTTCATCATTATAAAAGTCTTTTAACTCTTTAAATGGATCATCTGTTCCCATATATTTATTTATGATTTTATATACTGGCTTTGCAAGTTCTGGTGGCGTTTTTCCATAATTTTTATCTTTTAAATAATCTAAAGTTTCCTTCACCATCTCTTCTTGAATTTCTTCAGAAACATTTAATCTTTTTGCTGTTTTAATCCCTTGACTGATTATGCACGGTATACATTCAAGATATGTTTTCATATAATTTACTCCTTCAAATCATAAATTTAACTTTCATTTCTATATTAATTTTCATATTATCAACTGATATTTCGTGGTTATAAAATAAACCTTTGGTTTTCTCAATATACCAAATAACAGTATTAAACATTAAATTATTTATTTATCTGCCACATATCCTAACATTAGGTTTCTCCTTATCAGGGAGAAAACGCTAAAAAGGGATGAGGCCGTTATTTTATTGAGAAGTTCTCTTTTGAGAGAACCTCTCTTTTTTTCTTCTTATCTTCTTCCTCTTCCGTTTATATTTACTTTTTGACCATTTCCTAAACCTCTTCCGTCTTGAGGTCCTCTTGCAAACCCTCTACCATTTCCTTGACCTACTCCTCTAGTAGCTCCATTTCCTCTACCTTGAACATTTCCTGTATCAGAACATTTTCCTAAACCTCTTCCTGTAAGTGGACCTGCTCCATTAGGTCCTGTTTTATCTCCTGCTGGCATTATAATCACCCCCTCAATTTAATCTATTTATGTGTGCATTTTATTTCCAAAAGTATTGTGCATATGCACAATAAGAGTATACTCTTATTTTTATTTTTTGTCAAGATTTTATATCATATTATTTTTAATCTGAAAATTGCAAGTTTAATTGCAACATTTTTTTAATGTTCTTTAAAAAGACTTCCATTTTTAATTCCTATTAAAGTATAAACAAATGTTATTACCCAAACAAATAAAAATATGATAATTAAAATTTGTAAAATTATAGGAAAAATAATATTTGGAAGTATTTTATTAAGTGCTCCTGTTGATACTGCCAATGCTCCAATTGGAAAAGCAAATGCCCACCAACTCAATGCAAATGGCAAATCATTTTTAATTATTTTTTCTAATAATATAATTATAGCCATTACAAACCACCAAATTGAAAATCCCCAAGAAACTATTCCAATTAATTTTGCCAAAGTATGAACTACTTCCATATTAAAATTATAATTTGTAAATTCCAATGCACTATAAGCTTTTACAGAAATTATTGCTACTTTTGCAGTTGGAACCATTCCTATAAAAAATGTAGATGCAATTGATGAAGCGGGTAATTCGTGATATGTATATCTATGATATACGGCTGAACCCACAAATATAAATAGCATAATTCCTATTCCAAATGCGATCATTGAAACTAAAAATAATGTATCTGCTACAGAACTTTTAGGATAATACTTTATTAAATCTAATCCTACTATTGTTATAAATAAATGCGATACTGGTGGTATGAACCACCCAAAATTAGCATGTTTCAAATCTATATTTTCACCTGTAAACATAATTGGTAAAATTATTAATCCTAAAAATATAATTCCTATAGTACCTACAATAAATAACCAAGTTGCTATTTTGACTGATAAATTTTCACCTATAATTGAGATATGTCCTCCTACTGTCAAAAAAGCCACTGCTAATGTTAATAATGATATTGGCATAGTTGGGAAAAAGCTTCCTAAAACTGGATGAAACAAGTCTTTTTTGACAGCCTCTGGATACATAAAAAACCTCAACAACCATGGAACTAAAATTATAAAAAATAAGACTATTGATAGTACAAAAAAGCCTTTTGCTAAAGGTTTGTATATTGGAACCCATTTGCTTGCTAACATTAATGCTATTGGTAATATACCTGTCCCCATTATTACTGAAAACCATGATGGTATAAATCTTTCTATTCTTTTTCCCATTAAATTTCCTCCTCTTTAATTACTATATGTTTCCTATCTTTACCTTTATTCCATTCTTCTTCTACTTTTTTGGTAATCCTTTGTAGATTCATAAGTGTTTTTTTAATATTTAAACTTCGTGAAACTGCAGGAACAAAATTTTTCTTCATATTTACTATATTAGGTCCAATCTGGTATCCTATCATCATTTTTACGCCTTCTTTTTTCAAAGGTTTTGTTATTCCCGTAGCTTTTTCTGGATTTCCACTATGTCCTTCTTCTTCCTCTTCGTTCTCGTCATATTTTGGATTATTGATTCTTTTACAAAATTCTACTTTTTCTTCATCTACTTCATAAATATCATAAAATTTTGCATCTCCAAAATGATCTTTTTTTAATTCTTCCCCATTATCTGTTGCACATCCTACTTTAAACTTCATTTTATCACTCCCTTTATTATTTTTAGTTTACAAATACTTCTATAATCAAAATACTTTTTTAAAAAATATATCCACTTATTTTTATATTGCAATAACCGAATGTATTTTTTTAATAAATAAAACTGCTTTCACAGTTTTATTTATTTTATTATATTTATTAGTAATTTATTAGTGATTACATACACTTCCTGTTGATTCTAAATCTCCAGCTAAATATTTTTTTAAAAGATCTTTCATTTCTCCTCTTGCACCTAAAACTACTTCGATATTTTGTTCATTAAATAAAGATACTGCTTGAGCTCCCATTCCACCTGTAATTATTGCTGTTGCTTTTTTATTTCCCAAAAACTCTGGTAATAATCCGGGCTTATGCTCTGGTGCATCTACTAATTCTGTATTCATTACTTCTCCATTTTTTACATTATATATTGCAAATTTTTTACAATGTCCAAAATGTTGGTCTACTGTTTTTTCATCACTTGTTGGAAAAGCTATTCTTTCTAATTTTTCTTCTTTTATTTCCATTTTTTCATCTTCCCCCTCTATTAATTTAAGTATTTTTACAACCATTTTATTTAATTCTTTTGAAGCTGGTGTGTTGGTATTAAAATAAACATACGGTCTTCCATCATCTCCGCCTTCAGCTACTCCTTTTTCTAAAGGAATCTCAGCCAAAAGTCTTACATTTAATTCTTCAGCAGCTTTTTTTCCACCACCTTTTTTGAAGATATCTATTCTTTCATTACAATTTGGACAAACAAAACCACTCATATTTTCTACTATTCCTAAAATAGGCATATTTATAAGTTTTGAAAATTTAACTGATTTTCTTGAGTCTAATAAAGCTACCTCTTGAGGTGTTGTTACTATTACAGAGCCATCAATATCACCTAATTCTTGACCGATTGTCAATGGTTCATCTCCAGTACCTGGTGGTAAATCTACTACTAAATAATCTAATTCTCCCCATTCAATATCAGCTAATAATTGTCTTATTGCTACTATTTTTCTTGGACCTCTCCATATAATTGGATCATCTGAACTTTGAACATAAAAACTAAGAGATACAGCTACTAAATTTTCTAAAACCTGATAAGGTTTTCCTACTGTTGATAATTTTTTACCTTCAATTCCTAACATTTGAGGAATATTTGGTCCATGAATATCTGCATCCAAAATCCCTACTTTTTTACCTTCTAAAGCTAAACCATAAGCTAAATTTGTAGAAATTGTTGATTTTCCAACTCCACCTTTTCCACTCATTACTACAATTTTATGTTTTATTTTAGACATATTATCTTTTAATCTTTCAGTTTGTGCTTTTTGTGCTTCTTGTAATTCATTTCCTGTATTAGCGTTTGCCATAATATCCTCCTGTTTTAATGTTTATTCATAATTTTGATTCCTTGTGATTCTAAAAAAGATTGCATGATTTTTTTTCGTCCAGAAATTAATAATCTTTGTATAGTTCCTCTTGAAACCTCCATTATTTCTCCTGCTTCTATTTGACTTTTTTGTTCCAAATCACATAATCTCATAGCCTCAAATTCATCTAATTTTATTTCATTTATTATAATTTCGTTTGTTGGAATTCCTATTGGCTTATAAATTTTTTCAAGTTCTAACTCTCTACAACATCTTCTTTTCCTATTTCTCATATTTTTTTAATTATTATATGCACCATTAATAAGTCCCCCACCCTTCATTATTTGTAAATAAATTTAAAATGCAACTCATTTCATCGTGCATATGCACATTATATACTTTTTTGTATTGCATGTCAATAGTTTTTTTCTACTTTTTTGTATCCCGTTTTAGTCATATACTTTTAGTTCGATATATTAATTTTCGCCTTATTCACTTTTTTCATTAAATGTAACATTTGTTACAGACTATTCTTTACTAATTAGGTATACTTTCATTATATAATAAAAAGGAGATGATAAAAATGAGTAATAACTATTTTAAAATTGAAGATACATTATTTGATATAACACAAAATTATCCAGAAACAATTGCCATATTTACTTCTCATGGATTTCCTCAAATGGAAAATGAGAGTTCTAGAAATACTTTTGGAAAATCAATTAACTTAAAAACCGCATTAAATCTAAAGAAAATTAATGTTAATGAATTTTCTAATTTATTAGGTGAAGTTATTGATCAAAAAAGAGAAGGAGAAGGAGAAGAAGGAATCTCGCTAAATAATTCTAATTCAAAAAATACCATCAAAATTGAAGGACTTTTACCATGTCCTGTTAGAGTCCCATTATTAGATGCTTTAGAAAGCTTTTTGGAAAATAATAAGAATGAATTAAAAGAAACTAATATAAATTATGAACTAAAAGCTGCATCTATGGGATTAACTTGGTTAAAAGATTCAATTGAAAATGAAGATTCGGAAAGCAAAATCTCCGATTTATTCATTTCAGCAGGATTTGATTTGTTCTTTGATAAAAAATTAATAGGAAAATTTAAAGATAAAGATGTCTTTGAAGATATAAGTAATTTGGATAAATATAATAAAGATTTTCAAAATGATTATTTGAATTTGAAAGATCCAATGAAGCATTATTCTATGATTGGTGTTGTCCCTGCTGTATTTCTTATAAATACAAATGAATTAAGAGATCGTGAAATTCCAAAAACTTGGGCTGATTTATTAAAACCTGAATTTAAAAGTAGTATTAGTTTACCTGTTAGTGATTTTGATCTTTTTAATGCGATTTTATTAAATATTCACAAAATATATGGAGAAGAGGGTGTAGAAAAATTAGGTAAAAATTTATTACAAAGTATGCATCCTGCTCAAATGGTAAAATCTGCAACAAAAAAATCAAATATTCCAGCTATAACAATAATGCCATATTTCTTTACTAAAACAATAAAAGAAGGTGGAGCTATGCAAGCTGTTTGGCCAGAAGACGGATCAATAATTAGTCCATTATTTATGTTAACCAAAAAAGCAAAAAAGGATTTGTTAAAACCAATAGTTGATTTATTCTCATCAAAAAAGGTAGGTGAAATATTAGCTCATAAAGGATTATTTCCAAGTACCAACCCAGAAGTAGATAATAAAATTGATGAAAAAAATAAATATATGTGGCTTGGATGGGATTATATTTATAATAATGATATTGGAGCATTAATTAAAAAATGTGAAGATATTTTCAAAAAAGGAGCTGGATTTTAACAGTTAATATTTAATAACAAATATTAACTGTTAAATTATAGGTTTCTAATTATAAAATAAAACCTTACTTTTTTTCTATAGCAAAAAAAAGTAACAAAAAATGCCAGTACTGCTATTTTAAATTTTGATTTTCTAAGCTTGCACCCTGAAAAAATAGAAACTCGCTAACGCTCAAACAGTCTATTTTTCTTAACCGTGTACTTCACTAAGAAAATACTACATTTTAAAATAAATGTACAAAAATCAAAATCAAGTTCTTGTAGGGGCATAATTTATTACGCCCAATATCTTGAATTTAGAATTATTATAAAACTACAATAATCACAATAGTTTAAAATAACTTTTAGGAGGTATAAAATGAATTTAATAACAGTATCGGGTCCACCATCATCTGGAAAAACTGCGGTAATTATAAAAACTATAGAAGCTTTAAAGAAAAGAGGATTTTCTGTTGGCGTTGTAAAATTTGATTGTCTTTATACTGATGATGATATTTTATACAAAAAGATAGGTATTCCTGTCAAAAAAGGATTATCTGGATCTCAATGTCCAGATCATTATTTTGTAAGTAACATTGAAGAAGTTACCCAATGGGGATTAAAATTAAATTTAGATATTTTAATTACAGAAAGTGCTGGATTGTGCAATAGATGTTCTCCATATATTCGAGATGTCAAAGCAGTTTGCGTAATTGATAATCTTAGTGGAATAAATACTCCAAAAAAGATTGGGCCAATGTTAAAAACAGCTGATATTGTAATAATAACAAAAGGTGATATTGTTTCTCAAGCTGAAAGAGAAGTCTTTACATCAAAAGTCCATTCCGTAAATCCTAAAGCTACTACAATGCATTTAAATGGATTAACAGGGCAAGGAGCTTTTGAACTTAGCACTTTATTTACAGAAAATAATAAAGAAATTACAACTTTAAAAGGAGAAAAATTGAGATTTTCTATGCCATCAGCTTTATGTTCTTATTGTTTAGGAGAAACAAGGATTGGAGAAGATCATCAATTAGGAAATGTAAGAAAAATAAATTTAAATAGCGATGAAGGTGATAAAAATGATTAATGAAATTATTATAAATGACAAACCGATCTCATATTTTTTAGAAAAATATCCTTTTTTGACTAGTTTTTTTTCAGAAAACAATTTAGATATTACAGGTAAAGAAAATTTGAATTTTTATGATTTTTTAAATTTATTTACTGAAGAAGAAAAAGAAGATTTTGGTATTTCTACTAGAAAAACAATTTCAGATTTCATCATATATACAAACCAAATGATAGAATTTCTTGGAATTCAAGAAGATAATGGAGTTAATTCTGTATCAATAATAGCAGGAAATGACAAATCTGGAAATCCTGAAAAATTTGAAAAGTTAACAATCAAAAAAGGTGAAATAATCTGTATTGTTGGCCCAACTGGTAGTGGGAAAAGTAGATTGTTAGCCGATATTGAATGGACTGCTCAAAACGATACTCCAACACAAAGAAGTATTTTAATAAACAATGAAATTCCTGATAAAAAATGGAGATTTTCTTCTGGAAATAAATTAGTAGCTCAGTTATCACAAAATATGAATTTTGTAATGGACTTAACTGTATATGAATTTTTAGAATTACACGCCAAAAGTAGAATGGTAGAAAACATTGAAGAAGTTATAGATAAAATTATCAAAAAAGCTAATAATTTAGCTGGAGAACAATTTGCTTTAGATACTCCGATAACCAGTCTTAGTGGCGGTCAATCAAGAGCAATGATGATTGCAGATACAGCTATTTTAAGTAAATCACCTATCGTTTTGATTGATGAAATTGAAAATGCTGGAATTGATAGAAAAAAAGCTCTTGATATTTTAATTGATGAAGATAAAATTGTATTAATGGCTACTCATGATCCTATCCTTGCTTTAATGGGAGATAAACGAATTGTAATCAAAAATGGTGGTATTGATAAAATTATTGAAACTACCAAAAAAGAAAAACTTATTTTAATTGATATTCAAAAATTAGATGATAAAATAATGGGTTTAAGAACTAAATTAAGACAAGGTGAAATAATAGAAGAAATATAATCTCAAAAAAGCAGTCTTCCCAATAGATGTAAACTATTGGAAAAACTGCTTTTTTATTACTTTTTTGACGATTTTATGCAAACTATTATCATCAGAATTATGGTATTATAATGATAATAGGGCGTTATAAATAACGCCCCTACATTTTATTTTCTTCATATATCAAATAACATTACTTTTTTGTTCCAATACATATTTCAATCCATCTTTTTTGGTTAAGAAATTTTCTTCCAATTGAGCTTCATATATTTTTTTTAACATTTTACCAAAATATTCTCCCGGTTCATATCCCAAATTAATTAAATCTTCTCCTTTTATTAATGGTTTTATTTCATTTTTTATTTCTTCATAAATTTTTAATATTTCATCAATATGAAATAATTCTTGTTTGCTACCACCTTTTCCCCACATATCTGCTTTGTGTATTTTCATTAATTCTATAATATCAACTTTTGATGCCAATTTCCTTACACTTTTTTGACTAACATTATCCATCATTTCTAGTGGTCTCATATGATAATTTACTAGTTTTGCAACTTTTTTGATTAATTCCTTATTAGTTGTCATTCTATGTAAATATTTTTTTACTAATTTCCCGCCAATTTCAGCATGACCATAAAAATGAATCTGATTTCCTTCTTTCATTGTTTTGGTTAATGACTTCCCTATATCATGATATAAAATCGCCAACATTAATTCAAGATTTCGTTCTTCTAATTCTAATATATCTAAAGCCAAAAAAGTGTGTTCCAAAACATCTCCTTCTGGATGATATTTTTTACCTTGCTCTATTTTTCTTAAATTTGCTATTTCTGGAAAAATTGCTTTTAATAATCCTATTTTTTCCATCCATCTAAATGCAATTGATGGCTTTTTTGATTTCATTAATATCTTTTCTAATTCGATAAAAATCCTCTCTTTTGAAACTTTTTTTACCTCTGATACTAATTCTTCGCATAATTCTTCTGTTTTCGCGTCTACTTCAAATTCAAATCGTGCTTTAAATTGAGCAACTCTCAAAACTCTTAGTGGATCCAAAATGAAATTTTCTTTATCCACATATGAAATAATTTTATTCTTAATATCTTTTTTTCCATTATAAAAATCAATAATTTCATCATTTATAATATCATATAACATTGAATTCATTTTTAAATCTCGTCTTTTTGATGCCTCTTTTAATGAAATATATGGATTTATTACTAATTCTCCTATTTCATTTTTTTCTCTCGGAAATGAAAATTCATATCCTTTTAATATATAAATTTCATAAGCTTTTCCAACTTTAGAAACTTTTCCATATTTTTTTAAAATATTTTCCAATTTTTCAGGAGAAATTTCAAAAACTTCAATATCTATATCTTTACTTTTTTGATTTAATATCATATCTCTTACATAACCACCTACAATATATGCTTTCCCTCCATTGTTTTCTATCTCTTTAAATATTTTTTTAATCATTATCATTTCCTCTCAAACATTAATTAAAAAAAGCTAATTATTTTTCAATAATTAGCTTTTTTAGTTTCCATTCAATCTTTATCTTCTTTAATTATTTCTTCTATTGCCGTTATTCCCTCCGTTACCATTATTTCCTCTATTACCATTATCTTTGTTATTTTGATTATTTCCTCTTTTTTTTGAATTTCCACCTTGTTTTTGATTATTTCTTCTCATTAAAAATTTATCTTCTCCAAGAATTTCTTCAATTTCTTTTCTTGCTTTTAATCTAATCATTTTTTCTTCTGTTTTTAATACTTCAATTTCTTTTTGAATTTTTTCTACTTTAGTCCAATCAACTTTATCCTCTAACATTTCTTTTTGAATTCCAATATTTTTTTCTACAATATTCAAATGATTTTTTTTCCCATCTTCTCTTATTCCATCTCTTAATTTTCTTACTTTTTCTAGTTTTTCCTTTTGTTCATCTGTTAAATTGTCATATATTGGATTTCTAAGTTTTTGATTGTTATTCATCTGTGTTACTTGATTTTGATCTGAAACCTGATTGTTTTGACCATTATAAGATTGCCCTTGTCCATCTCCACCTCTTGCAAAAGCCACTACCGATACCAACATTAATACTCCAACTATTCCTTTTTTCATTCTAACCATCTCCTTTTTGTTTTGTTATCTCCTTGTTACAATATCATTATAGTACATTAATATGACATCTTTGTGACAATTCAAAAAAGATTTTTTTTCTTTGCAATTAAATTTTGGTTAAAATTTCGGCTCCATTAGCTGTTACCAAAATAGTATGTTCAAATTGAGCACTAATACTATTATCACTTGTTGTTACAGTCCATTTATCTTCTTTTGATGTAATAGTTTTTGATTTCCCCAGATTAATCATAGGTTCTACTGTAAAAATCATTCCTTCTTGAAGTCTTATCTTATTTTCTGTTGTATAGTGATGAAAAACTGGTGGATCTTCATGAAATTTTGCTCCTATTCCATGTCCAGTATAATCTTTGACTATAGAATATCCAAACTTACCTATATATTTTTCAATAGTTTTTCCTACTTCATATAAATATTTTCCTGGTTTAACTGCATTTATACCTCTTTCCATTGCATTCTTGGTTCTTTTTACTAAATTTGCAACTTCTTCATTTACATTTCCAATCAAAAAAGTTTTTGATGTATCTCCATGATATCCATCAAGGATTACAGTAACATCTACATTAATAATATCCCCATCTTTCAAAATTTGATCTTCTGATGGAATCCCATGGCAAACAACATTATTAACGGATGTACAAATACTTTTTGGAAAACCTCCATAGTTTAAAGGTGCCGAAATAGCTCCATTCTTTTTTGTAAATTGTTCTGCCAAATCATTAAGATATTGAGTTGTAATTCCTTCTTTTACAAATGGTTCTAAATATATTAATAATTCTGCTGCCAATTTTCCAGCTTTTTTCATTTTTTTTATTTCTTCTTTAGTTTTAATATTAATCATCATTTTAGTTTTTCCTTTCTTATACTTTATAATACCAATTATTTATAGTTATCTATTAATACTTCATAACTATAAAACACATTTAAATTGTAATTACATTTTCAGAATTCATCATTGTTGAAATAATTGTACTCATATCGCTTATCCACTCTGGCTCTATTTCCTCTATAATATTATAATGATGCGCACATGTACCACACGCCACCATAACAATACCTGCTTGATTTAACAGGTCTATTGCATCTAAAACTACTGACTTTTTTGAAAGAAGTTTTACTCCTGAATTAAGAAATATAATTTTTTGAGGCTTTTTCTCTTCAACACTTAATTTCCTCAAAAAAGATCCCATTAATTTCCTTCCTAATTCTTCATCTCCTCTTCCCATAAATTCACTATTTAAAACTATAATTCTATTCATTTTTTCTCCTTTTTTGACAATTTATAAATATTATTTTTGCTTATATTAAATATTATACACCATAATATAAAAAAATCCAAAATAAAATTTTAATTTTTTTTATATTTTTTTTAATTTTATATTTTTATACTTCCTTTTAGTAATTCTAAATCCCCTATAATTTCAATTTTTAATTTTGTAGGAATAAAAAAAGTATCCCCTTTTTTGAATTCAACTTCTTTATTATTATAAACTATTTTCCCTTTTCCTTCAATATTAGAATAAATTCTAAAAAAAGAATCATTTTTTTCTATATACTTTTTTTTACAATTAATTTTTTCTAAATTGAAATATTTATTATTACTTAATTCAATTACTTCTCGTTTATCTTTTTCAGTGTTTTTTATAATTACTTTCTTTGTATTATCAATAACATCTAATGCTTTTTTGAGATGTAATTCTCTTTTTTGACCGTTAAATATTCTATCAAAATCATATATTCTGTATGTTGCATCTGAATTTTGTTGGATTTCATAAATCAAAATACTTCCATTTAAACTTGCATGTACTGTCCCCGGTTCAACATTAATAAAATCACCTTTTTTGACACTCACAATATTAAATAAATCATCAAAATCATTATCTTCCATTTTTTCTTTCAGTTCCTTTTTAGTAACGCCTTCTTTTACCCCCAATATTAATTCTGCATCTGGTGAAGCTTCTATAACATACCAAGCCTCTAATTTTCCAAATTCCCCTTCATTTTCAAGAGCATATTCATCATTAGGATGAACTTGTACAGATAATTTATCATGAATATCCAAAAATTTTATTAACATTGGAAATTTATCAAATTTTTCAGTTATGCCTTCTCCCAAAAAAGAATCTCCATACTCATTTATTATATCTATTAATTTTTGTCCTTTAAATTCACCATTAGCAATTACACTTAATCCATTTTTATGGGCTGAAACTTCCCAACTTTCTCCATAATTTATATTTGGATTAACTTCTTCTTTATAGTTCAAAAAAGAGTGTCCTCCCCATATTTTTTCAACTAAATTCAATTCAAACTTTATTGGATACCACATAATATTATTCCTCTTTTCTTTGTTTTGTTTTTTAATTCCCCTATATTATTCTAATCTTCATACCCATTAGGATTTTGACTCTGCCATCTCCAAATATCTTCACACATTTCAGCAATCCCTTTTTTAGATTCCCAATCTAATTCTTCTTTTGCTTTTTGAGGATCAGCATAACATTTTGCAATATCTCCTGCTCTTCTACTTACAACTTTATAAGGTATTTTCTGACCTGTTGCATTCTCAAATGCTTTTACTATATCCAATACGCTGTATCCAATTCCTGTTCCTAAATTATAGATAACTACTCCAGGATTACTTTCCAATTTATCCAAAGCTTTTAAATGCCCTATTGCTAAATCAACTACGTGTATATAATCTCTAACTCCTGTTCCATCTTTCGTCTCATAATCTCCACCAAAAATTTGTAATACCTTTAATTTTCCTACTGCCACTTGAGATACATATGGTAAAAGATTATTTGGTATTCCATTAGGATTTTCTCCTATTTTTCCACTTTTATTAGCTCCAATTGGATTGAAATATCTAAGAATTGCAATATTGAAACTCTTATCTGCTTCTTGAAAATCTTTTAATATTTCTTCAATCATCAATTTGGTTTTACCATATGGATTTGTTACTCCACCTGTTGGAAAATTTTCTGTTATTGGTACAGTTTCTGGATCTCCGTATACTGTTGCAGAAGAACTAAAAACTAAATTTCTCACTTCATATTTTTGCATTAATTCCAATAAGTTCAAAGTGCCGATAATATTATTTTTGTAATACTTTAATGGAATTGCAACTGATTCTCCTACAGCTTTTAATCCTGCAAAATGAATCACTGAATCTATTTTATGTTTTTTAAATACTTCTTCCATTTCATTATTATTTAACATATCCACTTCATAAAAAATTACTTCTTTTCCTGTAATTTCTTTAACTCTTTCTAGCGATTCTTTTTTACTGTTACTTAAATTATCTAATACTATAACTTCTTTTCCTGCTTCTAATAATTTTACACAAGTATGACTTCCTATATATCCTGCTCCACCTGTTACTAATATTGCCATATTTTTTCTCCTTCACAATTATTTAATGATGCTCACTATTATTTTTAATAAACTAAAATTTTATTTTTCGATCAAGTAAAATAACAATTATTTATTATCACTTTAACAAATTATAACATTTTAATTTGTTATTTTCAATTAAAAATATTTTTATATTGTTTAACTTCTCATTTCTACTTCGATACCTTTTTTAATTAATTCTTCCCTAAATTTATTCAATATTTCTTTAGAATATGGCTTTACTCCTGTATCTACTATATATACTTTATCGGGTTTAAATTGCTGAATTGCTACCTTTTTGATTCCTTCTAACAATTTTGCTATTTCCTCAAAATCTTCTTTTTTGATATATTTAGGATACATTGTACATCTTATTTCATAATCCTTTGCATATTTTTTTACATTTTCTATTGTTTCCAATACTTTTTCTTTTTTGATTTTTGAAAATTGTTCATAATTTAGCGACTTAAAATCTATTGCATAAAAATCAACAATATTCTTAGTTTCTAATATAAATTCAGGATTTGAACCATTTGTATCTACTTTTATCAAAAACTCATTTCCTAATTCTTTTTTGATTCTTTCCATAAATGAAATTAATTCTTTCCACCAAATTGTAGGTTCTCCTCCTGTAATACAGATACCATCTAATATATTTTTCCTTTTTTGTAAATGAACAATTACATCATCTTCATCTATTATATATTGTTCGTCTATTTCTTCACCTTCTACTAATTCCCCATTATGACAAAATTCACACCTAAAATTACATCCATTAGTATAAACTGTTGAAACAATATTTTTAGGATAATCCATTGTTGATGTTTTTGTTATTCCTGCAAATTTCATTTTATCTCCTTTTTTATTTTATTATCTTTAACTCTTGTTCCACATACATCACAATGCCAAGAGTTAAATTGAAGTATTGCCATTATCCAAAATGGTATCCACAATCCCAATGTTATTAAGCTTATTATAATATGAAATATATGATTTGTTTTTTTCCTTTTTGCTAATGTTTCTTTTTTACATCTTTTACAATATAACCATTTTTCTTCTATGATTGCCATTTTATCTCCTTTAATCAAAATTTTTATTTTATTTTATTATCTCGTAAAAAAGAAAGGAATTTTAACACTATATAATTTATAATAACTGTAAAATAACAGTTATTAGCTAATCTAAATGAATCAAAAAAGCGAGCATAAGCTCGCTTTTTTGATTATGCATCTTTTTTGATTAATTCTTCTTTATATTTCAATATATTATCCAAGCCATGATAATTTTTAAATTTATTACCGTCCACTATAACTAATGTTGGTACAGCTCTAATTCCATACTTTTCAACTAGTTCCATATTTTCATGTGCATTAACATGTTCAATATGATCTATTCCCTCTAATTCTTCTTTTGCTCTAGGACAATTAGGACAAGATTTTGTTGTAAACAATAAACCTTTTTCACTCTTCATTCTATTTTTTTTTACTATACTTTTTTGTTCAATATATTCTTTTCTATCTTTAAATTCCTCTTGTTTTCCATCATTCCAATTTTGTACTGGTCTATAATATCCTGTTATTCTTGAATAAACTTCTGTATCAGCATTACATTCAGGACATTTATATTGTTCTCCTGCAATATATCCATGTTCTTTACAAATTGAATATGTTGGAGATATTGTATAATATGGCATTTTATAATTCTGAGCTATATTTTTTACTAATTTTGCTGTAGTTTCCCAATCTCTTAATTTTTCCCCTAAGAATGTATGAAATACAGTTCCTCCTGTAAATTTAGTTTGTAAATCATCTTGAATATCTAACGCATCAAAAATATCTTCACTAAATCCAACAGGTAAATGACAAGAATTTGTATAATATGGTGTATCTCCTCCAGCTGTTATTATTTTTGGATATCTTTCTTTATCCATCTTAGCTAGTCTATATGCAGTAGATTCTGCTGGACTTGCTTCTAAATTATATAAATTTCCAGTTTCTTCTTGTAAATCAGCCAACTCATTTCTCATATAATCCAGTACTTCTCCTGAAAAAATTTGAGCTTCTTTTTCTTGTAAATTTACTTTAAGCCAATTAGCATTTTCACACATTTCATTCATCCCCACTAATCCAATTGTTGAAAAATGGTTATTGAAATGTTTTAAATATCTTCTTGTATATGGAAATAACCCTTCATTATTTAATTTTTCTATAACTTCTCTTTTTATTTCTAAACTTCTTGAAGCTGATCTCATTAATTTATCTAATTTTTCATAAAATTCATCTTTATTTTGACTAATAAAAGCTAATCTAGGTAAATTTATTGTAACTACTCCAATACTTCCAGTAAATTCATCTGCTCCAAATAATCCTCCACCTCTTCTTTTTAACTCTCTTTTATCCAATTGCAATCTACAACACATGCTTCTAACATCGCTTGGATCTAAATCAGAATTTAAAAAGTTTTGGAAATATGGAGTTCCATATTTTGCTGTCATTTCAAATAATAATTTTGCATTTTCTGTTTCCCACATAAAATCTTTTGTTACATTATATGTTGGTATTGGATATTGGAATCCTCTTCCATTTGCATCTCCTTGAATCATTATTTCAATAAATGCTTTATTAACCATATCCATTTCTTTTTGACAATCTCCATATGTAAACTCTAGTTCTTTTCCTCCAACAATAGCAAATTTATCTTTCAAATCATTTGGTACAGACCAATCCAATGTTATGTTACTAAAAGGACTCTGTGTTCCCCATCTACTTGGTGTATTTACTCCAAATATAAATGACTGAATAGCTTGTTTTACTTCTTTATGTGTTAAATTATCTGTTTTTACAAATGGTGCTAAATATGTATCAAAGCTACTAAATGCTTGCGCTCCAGCCCATTCATTTTGTAATATTCCTAAGAAATTTACCATTTGATTTGCTAATGTGGTTAAATGTTTTGCTGGTGCAGAAGTAATTTTTCCCACTACGCCACCTAATCCTTCTTCTATTAATTGTCTTAACGACCAACCTGCACAATATCCTGTAAGCATTGATAAATCATGAATATGATAATCTCCGTTTCTATGAGCATTTGCTACTTCTTCTTCATATATTTCTGACAACCAATAGTTTGCAGTCATAGCTCCCGAATTACTTAAAATTAATCCACCTACTGAATAAGTTACTGTAGAATTTTCTTTTACTCTCCAATCTTCTACTTTTAAATATTTATCCATTGTTTGCTTATAATCTAATTGAGTAGAACTAAAATTTCTCATTCTTTCTCTTTGTTTTCTATATAAAATATACGCTTTTGCTACTTCTGTATATCCTGTTTCTTCCAAAACTTTTTCTACGCTATCCTGAACATCTTCTAATTTTATTTTTTTATTTTCCACTTTCTTTTGAAAATCAGAAGTAACTTTTAAAGCTAATAGTTCTAAAATATCTTCTGTATATATCGCTTCTGTTGCATCAAATGCTTTTTTGATTGCTTCAGTTATTCTTTTTAATTGAAATTTTGATTCTTGATTATCTCTTCTTATTATTTTTAACATCCTCACATCTCCTTTAAATTTATAAACTAATTATACTCAATTTTAGATAAATTGTCAAGACAAAAAAACACTATATATCGCAAATTATGTTTCCATCATCCTATATATAGTGTTTATAGGCTTTTCAGTATTATGTAATATTTATATTTTATATACTCTATTTTTTATGAATTAATTACTAATATTTTATGATTATAAAATAAACCTTTGATTTTCTCAATATGCCAATAATAGTATTAAATATCAAATTTGATTTTTTTAGACACATATCCTAGCATTAGATTTCTCCTTATCCAGACTGTATCGCAATTATGTTTTTAGAAAATTTATACAAAAACCTTACTCCTATAAAATAGAAAATTTGATTTTTTTTTAATTGTAGCATCCTCTGATCAAGAAGGAAATAATAAATGAAGCTTGTGTTCTGTTTTTTATAGAACCTTAGTTAAACTTATCAACCAAAGTGCGATAAAAAGGGATAAGAACGTTGTTTGGATTATTGCGAAACTACAATAATATATTAAATTTTTTAAACATTATTAAAAAAAACTAAAATCCTTGACAAATTAGATTATACATAGTATAATTGTTTTCGTCTTCGAAACTAATTTAGTTTTGAACAAGTGGAGGGATGTCCGAACGGCTAAGGGGCCGGTCTTGAAAACCGGTGAAGGCGTAAAGCTGTCTGGGTTCGAATCCCAGTTCCTCCGCCATAAAATAATAATTAGGAGTCGTAGCTCAGTTGGTTAGAGCGCCGGCCTGTCACGCCGGAGGTCGCGAGTTCGACCCTCGTCGACTCCGCCATTATTCAAAAAAGCCGACTTAGCTCAGCTGGCCAGAGCAGCTGACTTGTAATCAGCAGGTCACCCGTTCGAATCGGGTAGTCGGCTCCATTTTATCGTTATGAGTTTTTACTCATAATTTTTTTATTTTTTGAACAATTTATTCTTTTTCCCATTTATTACTTTCTTTATAATTACTGAGCGTTAAACTTGTTTTAGGTTTATAGCTATTAACCATAGCATAGTCAACACCATCAGTTCCTGTAGAAATCGATATCCTTTTTAAAACTCTTTCCCTTTTTTGATCAAATATAATTACACTAAACCCATTACTATAATTTCCTTTAGGAGTTGTATCCCTTTCAAATTGCTTTTTCTCTGTATTATCTTCATATAAAAGATATTTAGATAAATTTAATTCACTTATACTATCTTTCAATTCCTCCATTTTATATTCCAGAACATAAATTTTATTTTCATCTAATCTAAATTTCAAAGAATATCTTTTTCCCGTATCATAACTTTTATCTCTTAAATTTTCTAAAAACATTGGTATTTTGGTACTCATACTTAATAGAGCTCTTTTTTCAGCTCTCCCTTTTAATGAATTCATACCCACTGTTGATAAAATAGAAATTATTGCTACTACTATCATCATTTCTAATAATGTATATCCTTTTTTGTTCATAGCTCCTCCTTTATTTTTATTGTTTTATAATCAAAAAAGCAAAATATTAATCTAATATTTTGCTCCCACATGTTGTATTATTTTATTTTTAAATTGTCATATTTTTTTTGAAATTTCAATATAAATCCTCTTAATATTATATGCTTTATAATTACCAGAAAATTACAATTAAAATCTATTTATTTTAGTTCTTCTTCATTTTCATACATCTTATTATAATATTTCTGATAATCTCCACTAACTACTTCATTTACCCATTCTTGATTATCAAGATACCATTTTATAGTCTTTTCTATCCCCACAATAAATGGTGTCTCTGGATAAAATCCTAATTCCTTTACGGTCTTACTTGGATCTATTGCATATCTTGCATCATGTCCCAATCTATCTTGTACATAAGTTATCAAATCATAGTTAATATCTTCTAAATTACATTTAACTATATTTTTGTATTCCTCTGCTATTGTCAATCGCTTATTGTCCGTTATCAATCTTTTTATAGTATCAATTGTAAGTTTTACTATATTTATATTTTGCTCTTCATTAAAACCACCTATATTATATGCTTCTCCTAATTCCCCACCATTTATTACCATATCTATGCCTTTACAATGATCTTCTACATAAAGCCAGTCTCTAACTTGTTTTCCATCTCCATAAACAGGGAGTTTTTTACCTTCTAATATATTTTTTATTATCAAAGGTATTAATTTTTCTGGAAAATGATATGGCCCATAATTATTGCTACATCTGGTCACATTTATGGGCATATGATAAGTTTCATCATATGCTCTGACTAACATGTCAGCTGCAGTTTTAGATGTCGCATAAGGGCTTCTAGGATTAAGACCTGTTTCTTCAGTAAAAAACTTTTTACCAAATATTTTTGGTATAACTTCTCTATTTCTCAGTACTTTCTTCAATTCATCCAGACTCAATCCATTTTCAATTGTCAATTGTTCATTCTCAATTAGTAATTTCCCATCAGGATATTCTCTTTCCAATGCTCCATATACTTCATCAGTAGATACTTGCAAAAATTTCTTCCCTTTTTTGTAAACTGGATAACCATTATCATCTTTTTTGATAGTCCAATGTGCTTTTGCTACATCCAACAAACATTGAGTTCCCAATATATTGGTTTCTAAAAATATTTGTGGATTTTCTATACTTCTATCTACATGAGATTCTGCTGCAAAATTAACAACATAATCTATATTGTTATTCATAAATATATTTTCCACTAATTCTTTATTTCCAATATCTCCTTTTACAAATGAAACTCTTTTATCCTTTAACTCTACTGCTATAGTTCCTAGATTTCCTGCATAAGTTAATTTGTCTAAAATTACAATTTTAATATTATCATATTTTTTAAGCATATATTTTACAAAATTTGCTCCTATAAAACCTGCTCCACCTGTTACTAAATATGTTTTCATTTATTCCCCCTTACTTTTTTTTATTAAACAATTTATATTTTAATATACTTTAAAAATTCTTTTTTCTCTAAACCAGTCAATTCTAATATTACTTTTATATCTATCCCTTTTTCAAACATATTTTTTGCTATTTCTATTTTCTCTTCTCTTTTTCCTTTTTGCATTCCCTTTTGCATTCCCTTTTCTATTCCTTTTTGCATTCCTTTTTTTTCTGCTTTTTTGATCCCTGCATCTTCATCTCTTAACCATTTTAATCTTGCTTCATAACTTTCTCTTTCTTCTTTATTTAATGACATCTTATCTAATAACTCTACTGCTTTTTTGATTGTTTCTACTTCTTCTAACTCATTCGGCAATTTTTCTTCATTATATTTTTCTGATTTCTTTAAAAAGTTTACCCATCTATCTAACATATTACTAAATTTTTCATTATATTTTTCCAATTCTATAAAATGGATTTCTAAATGATCTATAAACTCTTTTTTACTTTCTAAATTTATTATTTTGTATATATTATGATAATTTTCTTCTTCTAAACACTTAAAATTTAATATATTTATACTTATCGTTTTCTTTAAATTGTCATAGTTTATTCCTGAGTGTAGTTGTCCTGAATATACTCTTGACCAATAATATAAGGCTCGTTTATCATAATATTCTTGATCTATTACCTGCATTTCTATATTATACCAATTCCCTCTTTGATCTTGTGCTTTTATATCTAATATTGATAATTTATCATCTTTAAAGTTCTTTTCATTATATGGATTTTTTAACTCTAAACTTGTTACTTTATCTTCTTTGGATACTACTGAGTTTATAAAATCGATTAATAAATCTTTATTTTCTTCTATTCCAAATAGCTTCTTAAATACAAAATCTACTCTCGGATTTATATTACACATATTATATCCCCCTCATTTTATTTATAATAGCTATTATTTTTAATTGTTCACTAATCCCTTTTATATAGGTCTCTTGTATATACTTTATCCTCTACATCTGATAAATATTCACAAATTCTATTTGCCACAATTACATCTGATATTTTTTTAAATTCATCTAAATTTTTAATTACTTTTGAATGAAAAAAATCATTCTCCTTTAATCCCGGTTCATATATAACTACTTCCACACCTTTTGCCTTTATTCTCTTCATTATTCCTTGAATTGCAGAAGCTCTAAAGTTATCAGAATTAGTTTTCATTGTTAATCTATATATTCCCACAATTTTGGGTTTTCTATTTAAAATCATTTTTGCAATATGATCTTTTCTCGTTGTATTAGATTCTACTATGGCTCCCATAATTTCATTAGGAACATCTTTATAATTTGCTCTTAATTGTTTTGTATCTTTTGGTAAGCAATATCCTCCATAACCAAATGATGGATTATTATAATGACTTCCTATTCTTGGATCAAGTCCAACACCTTCTATTATATCTTTTGGATTTAACCCTTTATGTTCTGCATATGTATCCAGCTCATTAAAATATGATACTCTCATCGCTAAATAGGTATTAGAAAATAATTTTACCGCTTCTGCTTCCGTTGAATTAATCAATAAAATTTTTATATTTTCTTTTATTGCTCCTTCAGCTAATAAATTTGAAAATTTCTTAGCTCTTTCAGATTTTTCTCCTACGATTATTCTACTAGGATATAAATTATCATATAAAGCCTTTCCCTCTCTTAAAAATTCAGGAGAAAAAATTATATTATCAATTCCAAATTTTTCTTTTATTTCTTTAGTATACCCAACAGGTACAGTTGATTTTATTACCATAACAGCCTTAGGATTTATTTTTATTACATCCTTAATTACCGCTTCTACTGTACTAGTATCAAAAAAGTTTTCTTCTTCATCATAATTTGTTGGAGTAGCTATTATTATAAATTCTGCATTTTTATAAGCTTCATATTTATCAGTTGTTGCTTTTAAATTTAAATTTTTATTCGCTAAATATTCTTCTATTTCCTTATCTTGAATTGGAGATTTCTTGTTATTAATCATATCTACTTTTTCTTGAATTATATCTAATGCTATTACTTCATTATTTTGTGATAATAATATTGCATTTGATAATCCTACATACCCTGTTCCTGCTATTGCTATTTTCATTTTTTACTTCCCCTTCCTTTCTTTTTTTATCTATTCTCTGTTATCTATTCATTATTCTCTATTACCTCTCCCCTGTTCCTTATATAATACAATTCCAATTCTATCAATATGTTCTATTAAATCTTTATTTTTTATTTTACTATAAATTACAATATCTATTTCA